>Ga0214198_1000144_pt1 | contig 18864 bp, 20 predicted proteins | sample TroBogEpilimnion_20_FD_153036 | JGI IMG/M metagenome (GOLD analysis project Ga0214198, IMG submission 153036) | Freshwater microbial communities from Trout Bog Lake, WI - 20SEP2008 epilimnion | ecosystem: Environmental > Aquatic > Freshwater > Lake > Epilimnion/Euphotic zone | place: Trout Bog... | reverse complement strand
CGCTATTATCTTTATCATTGTGGGGAGAAAACAAAAACGAGATTTTTGCTCAACTCACAGGAACTGGTGGAAATGGTAAAGGATTGTTAGATACAGTAACAAAGAAAACTTACGGTAATTACTATTATTCTATAAATAGCACTCAATTAACAGAATATGAAAAGGATAATGGTCGAGCAAATAGTGAATTAGCATCTTGTCGGTTCGCACGATTAGTTATGGCTACTGAACCTGAAGATAATAAGAATGGTAGAAATACTACTCTCAAAGTTCCTATCATCAAAAAATGGACAGGTCGTGATCCTATCACCACAAGATTTCTTCATAAAGATGCTTTTACATTTACTGCTAAGTTTGTGTTAATGATGCAATTGAATGATCTAATTGATTTATCTACAAATGATGATGCTATCAAGAGACGTATGAAGGTCGTTGAACTACCATTCAAGTTTGTAAAGAATGATGGACAACCTTTAGGTCATAATGAACGATATCGTGATGAAACATTGAAAGATCTTGTTTCAACTGATAGTTATCGTGATGCGTTCTTTTACATCTTGTTAGATACCTGGTTAGAAAATAAGGGTGTGTTTTATGAATCAAAGAAAGTCAAAGAATACACAAGTGAATTTTTTGAGAGTCAGAATCCAGTGAAACTATGGTTTAATCAAAATTATGAGAAAGATCAAGATAATAAAATAGGTGCTTCTGATATGTTTCAAAAATTCAAAGAAGATAACTATGAAAATACTATGACTAACACTGTATTTGGTAGGATGTTGAAAGAATGCTGTGATAGTAAAAGACTAAGTAAAGGTATTATATTTTTTTGTAGGAAAAAAATAGTGTCTGTAGAGACGAGTGATGATGAGTTACACACGCGTCGTTTTCTTTGAGAAATAGGTTTATTGTAATATAATTTCAAAACAAAAGGAATTATATTAGTTGGTGATAAATATATAATCTAATGATGTAAGGTATGAAGGGTCATTCCCACATTTTTGAAAATCAGGAAATTGATAATTCCCCGAGAGAAATTGTGGGAATGACCCTTCATACCTTACATGATATATAATCTATGAATCAAAACTTATTTTCTCATTGAAATTTTTACGTAGCTCATCTGTCTTCGTAGAGATGTAAAGGAAGGAATAAGGCTGTAGTGTAGCATAATGGTACGCTTTTACAAAATTTTCAAAATCGATGGATAGATCCAGGTCTTTATACAAATCCTTCAATTTCTCTTCGGAGAACGATTTGAAGATCAATGCATAATCCAACTGTTTTCGTGCCGATGGTTCAAGATCTGTCAAACTGTGACCCAAAAGAAATACTTTGGATTTGAAATGCCTATTTGTTTTGAGTAGTTGTGATAATGCCTTATTTCTCATATCTGCACCCAGATCATCAAAACAGAATATGTGTTCAGGATATAAAGTTTTCTTTTTTTTTGCTTTTTCTTCTTTGATGTATTTTCTCTCGGCCTCTTTTTCTAATTGCTCTTCAGATTTTTCTCCACCAAATTTGACTTTGCATTGTTGCGTCGTTTGTAGTCTATCATACACTCCTGCTCCTTGTGGTTCTGGTGCTTCTTCACTACCTTCTCCATTCACAGCTTTTAATTCATTGATTATTTCCTCTAAAATATTTCCACCATCTTCGATGAAATGCGTGAAGGTAGAGACCTGGCAATGCTTCTTTTCGAGCATATCCAAGATTGATTTGTAGGTTGCATCTCTATGAATTGTCGAAGAAAATAACCAAACATGAGTTGTTTTATTTGCACATTTTTCTAAACAATTGTAGAGGACTGATGTCTTGCCCGATTTTTTTTTTGCCACGATACCGACGTTACAGTACGGTTCTGGGAATAGTTTGTAGCCTCCTATCTTCTCGACAGGATGGCTTTCAGTGATAATCGGTTTAATACGAACATTATTAAGACGTGTAGTTTTCATTTATATTATGCTAAATAATATAAATTGAGAAATTAAAATTTAAGCATCATAGATCGACGTAGGTTATTTATCGTTCCAACTTTTGCTTGTATATATTTTTCTTCAGTTTCCCTAATTTGTTTTTGATAAAGATCTTCAGCTTTTTTCATTCTATCATTCCAGGACTCTTCTTGTTTTCGTAACTCTTCTTGTAGTTTGATTTCCCAATTGTTATCATGCTTTTTTTTGCTTTTACGTAAATCACGTTCAACAATTTCTTCTGAATATTCTGGCTCAGGTTGAGCAACTTGAACAGGTTGTTTTGGTCTTGGTTGAATAGGAACTGTTTCATAGCATTCATCATCAGTGTCAGATTCTTCATCTGAGGTGACATCCTCATCAGGATGAAAAGTTTTTTTTAAGGCTTGTTTCACAGCTTCACGGGCTTTTGAGACATTCTTTCTCGAACTAATGCTACGACCATCAGGTTTGCCAGTTCGAGTGAGTCTTACTTTTGGTTGCTCTGCAGACATAGTATTTTATTGATAAACAAAGAAAATTTTTTTTTTTCAATAAAATAAAAAAATTCAATTTAATAAATGAGTCTTTTTCATAAAAATGAGGTATATATCTCTGTGGTCGATTCAAGCCAAAGAATAACAGGTACAAGTTCTAACTTCACAATCAACCTGAATTTACCATCTTTTGTCCAAGATTACGATCGTGTCGCATTAAATCAAATAAGTATTCCACGTAGTTGGTATGACGTAGAAACTGGTGTAAATACATTTCAGTTCAAAGAAGGTGCCGGTGGTACTCTAAAAACGATTACTGTTACACCTGGTATGTATAATTGTCTTACACTTGCGTCAGCAATAGCAACTCTGCTTACATCAAACTCGCAGAACGGATATACATATACTGTTACTTATCCCAATAGCGCTGTAACAGTAAATAATAATTTATTCACTTTTACATCGAGTAATACATCAACTGTATTTTATTTCATCTTCGGTACAGCAATGTATCAACAGATGGGTTTTGCATCAAATACTACATATACATCTACATCAGGTGTTCTGACAAGTGTCAATAGCATTTCAATATCCTACATCAATCGGCTATTTCTTGTATCGAATGCTTGTAATACATCATACAACAGTTATCTTCAAGAAATCTTGATCGCTGGACAATATCCAAGCACATCATTCGTGTTTTGGGAAAATCTAAATTACGACGTAAATAGCAAGGAATTCACTAACCCTCAGAATAACTGTTGGGACTTTGCGATTTATGATCGATACGGGAATATAATCAACTTGCATGGTCTCGAACTTGTTCTAAGCCTTATTTTCTACAAAAAGAATAAAACCGATGAATTACATATGGAACATATGAGGCTCCAAAATCTTGAGAAAATTTTATAATCTCATTTTTTTTCTCTGTGAAAAAATATCTAAAAAAGATATTTTTTTTATTTTCTACATATAAATACAATGGATCAATCCGACAAAAAACCTAAAATTTTAAAAGTCAAGAAAAGACCGCCAAGAGTCTATGTTACAAAAACAGGGAAATTTTACATTATGAAAGACGGTAAAAAAGTCTATATTCAAATACCTAAAACTGAAAAAGCATTGTCTCAAAAACAATTACAGAAACAAGTCGTCAATGTTGTATTGACACATCCACGATACTATGTTCCGATCAGACGACGTAAAAGAACGTTCAGTAAATCAGGTCGTGTTTATTTCCAAAAACCATTCATGGCAGGAATGATAGGATCAAAATTTGGTTTTGCAAATACTCAAAAGAGTTTGATTGGAAAAGAAAAACTACCCGGTATTTACGAGCCACACACATTGCCCAACTATACTCCGCGACCTACTTTAAATGCTGTACAAATACCAATGGCAACACCAATACCAAATGCAGATGTTGCGGTTCAAAATATACCAAATACATTAGATAAAGAAACTCAAGAATCATATGAAGAAAATTATAAAACCCTTGTAAATAAGGGTATAAGAGTATTAAAAGAATCATTAAAAGCACCACGAAAAAAAAATTACTCCGCTATGACAACAACCGAAAGAAGGGAATATTTTACAAAGTTACAACAGCTATATCCAGATTATAATCAAGTTTTAGAAGAGGCCAAACAATTGACTAAGGATAGAGCAACAGCATTGTTACGGAAAACAAACTTAAGTAAAGTTTTACATGATTTAGTTCAAAATATTGATGAATTCATCCCTATGTTTCAAACTTACCCACATGATATGAGAGATGAAATTATTTCCAATTTGTATAAAGAAAGATTTCGAAAAACAAAAGAAAAAAAAGTTGCTCCAGAAGAGTCAAAACAAGAAGGGTATAAAAGAGAGGAAAAAGAGGGAGAAGAAGTTCCAGAACCACCAAATGCTCAAAAAGCAAAAAATGAGCGAATAACAAAAATAGCAAGATCTATATTACCTCCAATAGAACCAACTAAGGAAGGAAAAGAAGCATTAAAATTACTTGATGAAGAAAAACAATTTTTGAAAGGATTAAATAAAAAACAAAAACGAGCATATAAAGTGATAAAAGGAGAAACTAATATTTTTAATGAAGATGCTAAAGATATGTTAGATGAACTTGGTTATTATGATAGAAGAGATGAACTTCGTGATAAATTTCGGGAACAATTCAGAAAAGAAGGTTTAAGAGATAATGCGCTTACAAATGCTGTAAAAAGAGAAGTTGAAAGAGATGAAAAACTAAATAAAATAAAAGCAGAAGTACAAGATATTTTAGAATATGAAGATGCTATGAATGCAAGAATACTATTAGAACATGTACCAGAAATTGAAAAGGAAGATATATTAAAATCAAATATTTTAAAAGTAGAAGAATTACCCTCTAATACAAATGAAGCAAGAACAAATTCTGAAATGGCTACGGAAGCAGAAGGTACCGAAGCAACAGATAATTTATCTGATATTTCAGGTGCAGGTAAATATTCTAATTGGAAAAAAGGTCTTTACGATACAGAGATCCATAAAATTATGGAACATAAAGCGAAACGATTTGTACCTGTGATAATGTCCGATGAAATACCTAAGTTATTGCCCTATGTTACTCCAAAGACGCGAGAATTCGGTTTTATTATTAATTCAACATCAAGTAAAACATCAGGCCAGCATTGGAGGGCAGTATTTATCGATGTGCCAAATTCAGAGATCGACTATTACGATAGTCTTGTATCATCACCAAGTAAAGAGTTCTTACGCGATATAAAGTTGCTTGTAGATAAAATCAATCCAAATACGTATATGAAGTTGAAAATCAATATGATTAAACAGCAGGATGATCATACTGAAAACTGTGGATTCTTTGCCTGCAAGTTCATAATAGATCGCTATAAAAACAAACCATTCAAAAATGCCTGTGGGGCCGACAAAAGTGACATGGGTGAATATGAAATCGAAAAATTTAAAAATTACCTATAATAAATGCCTATCGCAATAGACAAAGAGTTATATAATTTTGTGAAACAAATAATGCTGAAGCAAAAAATCAAGGGAAAAAAGAATTTACCACCCTTTAGATCAGGGCGTGGTATTGAACAATTTTCAAATCCAAAAGTTGTGTATGAAAAAGCAAAGAAATATTTGGGGCAAGATGTTATGATAAAATTATCTGATCGGCCGGAAAAGAAATATATGGTTCTTAATCCACATACACAGAAGTGGGTTTATTTTGGTCAAATGGGTTATGAGGATTTTACAAAACATCGTGATTTGTTCAGGAGAGATAATTATTTACGACGCACTGAAAACATGAGAGGTAATTGGAAGAGCAACAAGTATTCACCAAACAACTTATCGCGTAATATTCTTTGGTAATGATTTTAATTTCTGTTTGAAATTAAAATATACAATCTCATTTATTTAAGAAACTTGAACTCCGGTAGGGAGAAGGTTCAAAGTCTTTTGACAAATGAAAGCAATATAAACGTTGTTTGATACGGTTTGAGATGCAGTAGCATATGCTACAAAACTAAATTGATGCATTGCGTCCAAATCGAGCCCATCAGTACAAGACCAGTCGATACTCGACAATGGGTCTGTACAAAAATTATCAATATGTACAAATTCAACATTGTATTGTGGCAAACTTACAATAGCACTCTCTTTTAGATGTGATTTATTATAAGTCCAATGTTCTGCTGATTGTTGTCCGGCTGCACTATTAAATGCTTGAATGTTGTTGTTCGTCAAGATTGGAATATTATCGAGCAATGTGTTGTATGTAAGTAGTGTATATTGCCCTCCACCCAAGTTAGTAGTAATTAAACTATATAATGAATGATCTTGGGCACAATTATTAACTTCATTGCTATTGAATATACTTGTAAGAGCACATAACAATTTGGAGCCGAATCCCCTCGTAAGTTGTTGGGTAATACTGAATGCACCAGATGATACTGCTTGTCGTTGAATAAACGGATAAGGAAATGGTATGCTTAATCCACCACCTCTCATTACTTTTTCAACGATACCAGTAGAAACACTCAAATTCTGCTCAGTATATAAATACATATTTATGTTGTTATAAATTGGTGCCGCATTCGCAGCCCCTAATGCATTATTGGCCGCATTAGTTGCAAGTCCAGCAGGATTTGATTGAGAATTTGAAACAAAACACCATCTGTTTGCTGCCGCGAAATAGATAGAAATCAAAAGTTGTTCCCCTGAAAAATATAAGAGTTGGTCCAAATCACATATCGTTGCTTGTAATGAACCTAAGTCGAATTCAAAAGACCAATAGTTGGCCGCACCATTACAAGATCCGGAATATAGTTTTCTTATGCCATTAAAAGGTGTATTAGTGTCGTTATTCCATCCATCTACATTGGCAATTCCAAAATTCCTACTAACATCTTCTAATGGAATTTGTTGTCCTATTGCGGCTGTTGTAGAAAACTGTGGAGGAATAAGAGATGCGGCGTAGTTAGCTGGTGCCGCTCCAACAGTTCCTGCAATAGTAGTTCCATATCCAGGACTTGCTTTATTTTGTAACTCTGTAAAAGTTGTGGCTGCAGGACTCAACATGCTCGCGTACCTATTCAGATTGGGCAAATCTAATAGAATATTATTGGTATTCTGGGACGTGATAACGATCCTATCAATTTGACACAAAGCATTTGCTTGTCCAAAAACATATGTAGAATTTGCAGTAGTTTGAGCAGGTATTTGCACATCCCAACTCAATTTACTTTTTTTCAATGACAAGACTTTGGCGGGCACCAAAATCTCTATTGGCCCATACACAGATGTCAATGAACTTGTAAATGATTGCACATTGTTAATAGGATTTAACTTCAGGTATAATGGACTTGAATGATTGCCCACCTTATGAGTGTAATCAATTTCCGGAGATACTTTTTCAACAGTAGTCATATTTTTATTATATGAAGGAATATAATAAAAAAAAATTTTTAAAAAATTATTCGTCGTCTAAATTATCTAACATTATTGCTATTTCTTTTGCTAACATTCCTTCTTTGTATTTTTCATTAACAAATTTTGAAATCAAATAACGAGTCATACCAAGTTGTTCTTCCACTTGTTTTTTCCAACCAGATTGCTCTTTGTTCATTTTCTTGATCAATACTGGCTCACATAGTTTCAAAATATCATTGATATATAACTCAAGTATTTCTAACCATGATTTATGTTCTTCAGTATGTTTTGGGCAATAATCAGACATAGTTCCATCAGCATTCGGAAGAGCATTTAATAAACAAGGAACCTCATTTCCTGCTTCATCAACTTCATCCCACAAACAATTGAAACCTCTCTCTTCTTCAATCAATTCTTCATTTTCATCGATCACTTCTAATTCGTCGTGATCTTCATCGATCTCTTCGTCTTCATCTAAAAGAGATGGGTCAAGTTCCTCCATTACAGCATCATACTTTCTAATTTGTAAAATATCAACCATTTTTTATTTTAACGAGAGAAAAAAAAATAAAAAAAAAAATATTGTTTTACAATAAATGATTTATGATGCATTATTTTCTATTGGTATTTTAGATAGTGATATAAGTTTTGAGGTAAATGCTGTTGATAATAAATTAGTTCCAATATGTCATTTCATCGATAATGAACATGAACAAATACCTGATAAGTTACTCTATGATGAATATGGAATACCACTGCCAAGAAAACCAATTATATACTGTTGGGTCAATGATAAAAATTGTGAAACTTTCAATTGGAATCCTATACTAAAACAATATAATTCTATCTATCTTCGTATTCAAAAATTTCAAAAAATGAAAGAAGTTATAAAGAGATTTGATGCTGAAGTATGGTCTAAAATAAAAAAGATCAATATTTGTGGTATAGACATACCTTGTAATTAAACTCCTCCTATAATTTCTGGTGCCGTGCTTTCTTCTGAAATGAATTCAAAAACAACGGCAACATTAAATGTATCATTTGCAGCCCCACCTCCATAGTTACTCCATACTGATATAGGGTTATTTGCACTTGGATAACTTGGCTGAACAACATCTCCTAATGTGAATGTATAATTACCTCCAATTCGCTGTGGAGTTTTATAGCAATATCTGACATTGTGAATAAGTTGCGATTGATACTGACTATTTAAGTAGATCGATCCAAGATACATATTACTCACTAAATCACTGAATAATAGACCATAAGCACTGTCTGGAAAATTTTGTCCGAGAACAGTGTCTGTGCTGGAACAGATAATATTTTTAATAAGGATTTCTTTAACTGGATATGGGCAACTAACATAGCCAGTTGTTACCGATCCATTAGCAGAGTTGAATTTTAAATATACGACTTGAGTTCTATTAATAATGCTTGACATTCTTTATTATTTGAAACAAATAAAAAAATTAATTTTTATTTTCTTTAAATAAAGAATTATGACAACTCATTCAATGTATAGAATGGTTTTAAGACCCCGTCGAAAGAGAGGAGGAGAAGGAGGAAGACGACGTAGAGGCAGGGGAATCCTTGATGGACCCCTTTATACTCAACACGCATTATTTGGAATGCGTCCAGCAAAAATGCCTGCGTATGGTGTGGGACGACGTAGAAAGCGTAGAACCGGAGGTTTCAATTTTCGTAAAACAGTAGCAACAACTTTTAGACCAATTCATAAGCATAAATATGCTATTTTGAAATCTGGTCAATTTGCTGTTGTAAAAAAACATAAAACAAGTCATCGTGGAACTACACATCCTTATAAGTATAGTTTATCGCGATCAGGTGTTGGCAGAAGAAGAACTGTTCATAGACGACCAGTGTATGTATCTCGAATGGGTATGGGCAGACGACGAAGACGAAGAGGTGGTGCTATTTCTCGTGGGCAACTTGTTCAAGCAATGAAGGGAATGCATATTCCTGGATTATCGCATTTACAACAGGCTCATAGAACTCTACAAGAGAAGAAAGTCATTTCACGTGGTCTTCATCATTTAGCAAAAGTTGCTCCACATCCTATTTTGGCAAAAGTAGCGACTGCGGCCCGAAACTTCGCGGCTACTCAGGGATATGGACGTAGAAGGAGAGTTCATAGAGGATATGGTCCTGGAATTATGACAGGAATGGGTCGTCGTAGAAGGAAACGCAGAGTTACAATGAGAAAACCTTCAATGACTCAATTAGCATCTATGGGAGTTGTTGGCATGGGTAGAAGAAGAAGGCGTCGTCGTGTTGGAGGAAGCATCTTCTCCGATATTGGAGATTTTCTCAAAAAACATAAGATCCTCAGCACGATCGGAAAAGCCATAACACCATTATCTGGTATGTTTAGTCCTCTTGTTTCTGAAGCAACTAAACTTGCTGAACAACATGGCTATGGACGTAGAAAACATCACCTATCTGCTATGCATCCAAGACATCATTTGAAACATCATAAAACGCATTATGGAGTTGGTTTGAGACATCATTCTGCGCATCATATGCGAAGAGGTGGTAATAATCCTTATCCAACGACAAATTCATTTTATGGCAAACCAGTGTTTTAAAAAAATAAAAAAAATATTTTAAAAATTTTATTATTTTGATAATAATAAAATGTCTGCAGGTCTCACAAATAATGTAGCAGGTTTTTCGTTTAATGGGCTAACCAACTTAACAGCGGGAAATTTTAATAGCATAACGATCGGAGGAACTACTATAACGGCTCCGATAACTGGTCCAACAGGATATACAGGTCCAACAGGATATACAGGACCAACAGGATTTACAGGTTGGACTGGTTGGACAGGTCCTACAGGATATACTGGTCCAATTGGGCCTACAGGTGCAACAGGATATACTGGTTCAACAGGATTTACAGGTTCGACAGGTTATACTGGTTCAACAGGTTACACTGGTTATACTGGTCCTACTGGTAGTTTCACACCAACAGGCTCATCATTTGCTGATTATCCATTTTGGAATTCATTTACAAATTCTTGGACTACATCAAACAACTATAATGTAGCTTCTCCAACTGATAGTAATGTATATCTTGGATACCAATCAGGAAATCTGTCAAATGGTTTCTATAATACATTCATTGGAAATCAAGCGGGTATTAATGCTCAAAATCAGAAGAGTGTAGCAATCGGTAACTTGGCCGGCTATCAAGCTTTTGGAAATAACAGTGTAGCTATTGGTAACAATGCTGGTTATACAAACACATATACCAACACATTTATTGCAGTAGGAGGTGGTACTGGTGCAACGGGCACAGTTGGTACATCATCCAATGGAAGCAGTTGGACAAACATTGGCTATAATGGCTTCTCAACTGTTCTCGGAGTTTCTTACGGTAATAACCTTTCAGGAAATGGAGTATGGGTTATTTGTGGAACAGTATCAACAGGAAACAACGTTGTTGCGTATAGTACAAACAATGGTGCAAGTTTTACACCAGTAAGCATATCAGGTCAAACTACTTGGAATAATGTATTTTATTCCAACGGGTATTGGGTATCTGGAAATTCCAATACATATTATTCAACAAATGGCTCGAGTTGGACGAGTTTGGGAGCGCTTGGAGATATCTTTCAATGTTACACATATAATCCTGGAGATTCAACATATTATGTAGGATCAGTAGGGAATAGTAGTTACTCATTGTATTCTACATCGTCAATAACATCGGTTTCACTTACAGGATTAATCTCAAAAGCTACAGTCTATGCAATCTACAATCTTTTGTATATTCCTCAGCTACAAACCCTAATTGCTGTAGGACAAAACGTAAAAGTATCATCAACTTTAACTGCTCTTTATAAACCAAATGGATCAGCAAGTTTCAAAAACTCCACTGTGACAGCAAGTCAATTGTCAGTTGGTTTGTGTATAGCATATAGCCCAAGTATAAACACTATCGTTATAGGAGGTTTATCTGCTTTGTCTTACATTGGTACGGGCTATGTCATAGCTTATTCAACGAATAATGGCTTATCTTATACAAATGCAAATACAACAAATCTTACGGCATTCAAACAAATCAATTCAATGATCTATGATACCAATACTGGTCTATTCTGGGCAGTTGGTACGCCGGTCACATTATCTTCATCAAGTAATTTTATACTCACTTCCAGCAATGGACAAGATTGGAGTGTTATCACAAATTCAACTCTTGGATACGGAGATAGTGTATTCTTGAATGCTGTGTATGCTAATCAATACAGTATAGCTATAGGACATCAAGCAGGTTATCAAAATCAATCACAATATACAGTAGCGATTGGATATCAAGCCGGATATACAAATCAAGTTACGTCAGCTGTAGCAATAGGTCAGTATTCAGGATATGCCAATCAAAATCAATCAGCAGTTGCTGTTGGAATAAACTCAGGTTATACTGGACAACAAACTTCAGCGGTAGCCGTCGGTTCTAATGCAGGATACTACAATCAACAATTAAATTCTGTCGCTATCGGCTTGTTTGCTGGCCAAACTAACCAAGCAACAGGTGCTATATCAATTGGAGCTTATGCTGGAAATAATAATTGTGGTGTATATTCTGTTAATATAGGTTATCAAAGCGCTCAAGCAGGTCAGGGAGCTAATGCTATTGCGATAGGATATTTAGCTGGGCAAACAAATCAACCTGCAAATTCTATATGTATTAGTGCATCAGGTTCTGCAACAGTTCCATTAAATGGATCATCTTGTGTTATAAACCCAGTAAGACAAGTTCAGAGTACATCAACACCTTCAGTACCTTTCAGTCCAAGCGCAAATAATGCTCTTGTTTATTATCCAACTGGTTTAGAAGTTATTAGGAATCCCTGTACATCTTTCACGGTTAGATTGCAAGGATATACATTTGGAAATACAATAAACGGTATTTCAACTTCAGCCTGGACTTGTAATACATCACCACAGGCTACTTTCGATAGTGCATATTCAAACGGTTTATATAACGGTAAATTAAGCACAAATTGCTATCATGTTTTAAATTGTGGTTCTTCAAGTTTATCAAATGGAAGTATAGGGTATATGGTCGTCCCGCAAACAGGCATATACAATGTGAGTTTAAGTTTCGGTCAAAGTCTTGCAACATCTGCAGGAACTCGTATAGTTATCGGCCTTAACAATAATGGAGTTTTAACAGAAGTAATCGATTTTACAACTAGTTCTACTTATCTATTAGATCAAGTATCTTGGTCAGAAAGCATGCAACTTATTGGAGGTTGGTATATTTTTCCATACCTTGTAACAACTCCAAGTTTTGCAGTTGGTAACTGGTCTTGTGTGTTACTTGTGCCAACTTATTAAAAAAAAACGAAAAAAAATATTTTTCTCTATATATAATTAGAATGTGGGAACACACCCATTCACACATTCAGGCAATCCATCGCCCGTTTGACTTAAGCCTTACCTAACTTAAGATTAAATGCCAAAAAGTCCAGTAGCTGTTCCCCTGTTTGTCGCATTTATTTTTTGTTTTTTTTTACTTGAAAGGTGGTGTTATTTTCTATGCATTTTTTTTTTATATTTTTTGTATTCGAAGCTCATTTTTTATTTTTTGTTTTTTTAATTCTCCATAGTATTAAAAGAATGCCTCGTCATATTAAGAAGTTGAAACATGGTTTCGTTTTAGAGGATACAAAGGGAAAGAAATACTCAAAATATCCTTTAAGTTATAAAAAAGCACTTGCTCAAGAACGTGCAATTTATTTATCTGAACATGGCCTATCAAAGAAGCAACATTATGGTGGATCTCACTGGGCTACATATTACCCAGAAATACAGGCTATTACCAATGTCAATGCTTTGAAACAAGCAGAACAGAGAAGACAATTTGGTGAGATATATTCTAATCATTTTCATAATGATGTATTAAGGTCTCAAGAGTCAAAACCAAAATTCGGTGGTCATCTGTATTATTCAAATATTTAAAGAAATCTTTTTATCTAATAAAATGTCAATCGATTTTATTAGAATCAACAAACTCATCGAAGAGGTGAAGGGAATGTTTTTAAGTGATATGAGAAAACGTATGCAAAATGAAGTTCTCAATGATGAAGAAAAATTTTATTTTAATGAAGCCTACATTGCCCATCAAAAAAAACTTTGGGCAATTGAATCGAAAATGCGTGAAGAAGAAAACAAAAAATAAATACACAAACTAATTTACTCAATTTTGGATATAAATCAAATAAACAAGAATATATAAACCAATTCTAACATAGAATTAGTTATAAACTCAATCTTAAACCAATTTATCAATGAGTTTAATACAAAAAATACATATAAAATTAATTTTATATGCGAAATTGGCCTTAAATCCATGTATAATTAGGTTTATTGGTGTATATATGTATCTATTTTCTGTGATATTAGGTTTATATATTTTCTAATATAAGGTTTATATTAGAAATTGAAAATTTTACTTTATGTTTATTCATCTTGGAAGCATTCGAAGTTTTCAAGATCGATCTCTTCTTCAACTTCTTCATCATCAAACACTATTTCTATTTGAGCCGGATTCTTTACCCAAACATATGCATATTCAACTGATGGATTTTTGGCTTTTTGAAATGCATTTCTTCTCGCATGTGAGTTCTGGATATCTATCTGTTCAAATGCTTCTCCGAATGTTTTTACGAGTTTATTGTATAGTTCCTTATTCACGTTAATAATCATTTTACCTCCTACCGGTAAATTGTTCCAAGCATTAGTAAATGTTTTCAGAATAACTTGTTCATACCATACATTCTTGTTTTCTTTTCTATCTTCATGAGCATAGAACTCTAATCTGTATGGAGGACTTGTAAATATAGTATCATATTCATACTTAGAAAAATCTACAGTTGAACTATCTTTGAATAAGATCTTTACTCTGTCTTTCCATTTCATTCGTGTAATCATCTCTGCATACGGTTTTTTCAAATCAATGTTAGTATCAAATCCTGTATATCTGACTCCCTCAATTGCCATTGCTCCCATCATTCGACCACCCCATCCTGCAAATGGATCAATAATGCTTTTAGAATCGTTCTTCAAATATATCATCTTTGCAATGTATGGTTTGAATAATGCAACACAAGACTTGCCCCAGAATCTAACAAAATGTAATACTGCTTTTTCCGGAGTCAGTTCTTCGCATCTTGATCCTTTAGCAACCTTTTCATTATACTCATTAAACTGTCGTTCGTAATGATGTAATAGTTTATCGTATGATACTCTGGTTGATAGAACACTCGGTACAATTGCATTCATCTTTTCATCATCATTTGAATAAGTTGTATATAAGAATTTGTTGATCAATTCAAAATATGTGAATGATTGTTTGTAGGTTTTGATATCTAATGCATAATGAAAGAAGAAATGTTTGTTTAATAAGTTTCCTCGTAATGACTTAGGAATCTTTTCCATCTCTTCCAATGTCATTTTCGCAAGAGATTCAAAATCCTTGATACATGTATCGAGACGACCTGCATCTGGGTATAACTTTTCAAAGACGACTTTTTGCTTTTCTTGAACAGTTGATATCATTTTGGTTTTTATATATAATCTATATCTCTTTAGATCATTTTTTAAAAAAATCAATTTTTTTTAAAAGTTAAGAAATAAACATGTCAGTCATTAATATCGTACCTGCATCTACTGTTCTCACTATAGAGAAACTACAAATTGGAACTATCTTTTTTAACATCTCTGATACATCTTGTTCAATAAGTGTAACGAGTATCGATGTTGATGCTATTCCTAATCCATCAACTGTTTCAACACAAACACTTATTCTTTCAGGAACTGATTTTAGCGATAACATAAATATTCCAGCAATTAAAACATGGATATGTACCCAGTTAGGATATACAGAATCTTAATTCTGAGAATTATCACTATCATCATTCTGTGGCTCATTCTGCTCAGGTGCTGGGTTATCACTACTGTCATCATTATAGAATACAACCTCTGTTCCCCATAAATACTCGTCATATACACGACCCATTTCATTCGCTTCTTGCACAGTAATGTTTGTTATGAAATGTCTTTCTAAAACATCATCATCTTGATCGACTATTCGTTCAGTCGTCGTTATTCTATAGCCTAAGTCTCTGATCACTCTTCTAAAACAAAATGTTTGTGTCAAACTATCGTAATCCGTAAAATAAACTTTATATTCACCGGTATCTGTTTCGTATTCCTTCATACCAAGTGAATAGAGATCAATTATCAATTCTCTACGATTATCATTCATTTTATATAAAACTTATATATTTTTTTTTTAAGAATTTTAAAATATCGTATTATATATAAAATGATTAAAGTTATACAAAAGAATAGACCTCACTTGGCTGTGAGTTCAGCAAAAACTTATGTTTCGATTATACGTAATTTGTCTAAACAGATAAACACAGATTTATCCACACCTGAAAAAGTTGTTCATCATACCAATGATATTGTTGAACATTTTAAAGATCTCGATCCAAAACTCAGAAAAACCCGTCTTAGTGCGTTGATCGTTTTTCTCGATGGTGGAAAATCTATGGTAGATGGTGCTCCTCATTCAATTGATGTATTCAGAAAACAAATGATGAAAGATGGTGAAGCATATTCTCAAGAATTGAAAGCCCAAGAGAAAACTCAGAAACAAGAAGATGGTTGGATGAACTGGGACGAAATAATTGCTAACTATAAAAATCTCGAACGAGAAGTTTCTTATTTTAAAACTCAAACAAATTTGACGAAACAGCAATTCAAACGTGTTCAGATTTTTGTTCTCTTATCTTGTTTGCTATTGATACCTCCGCGCCGATCTACCGATTATGTAATGTTCAAACTACGCAATGAAGATGTAAATAAAGATAACTATATGGAGACAAAAGGGAGAAAAGCATACTTTGTCTTTAACACGTATAAAACAGCAAAGAAGTATGGCCGTGAAACTGTTGAGATTCCTACAGCGTTGAAGAATATCATCAACCGATGGAAACTAATAAATAAGAATGATTATTTATTAGTCAATAGTAATATGGACAAAAAAATTAATGCAACTCAATTGAATAGTATGTTATACGATTATTTCAATCGACCGTTATCTACAAGTCTTCTCCGTCATATATTTTTAACCGAAAAATATAAAGATATTCCTGCTATAAAAGAAATGGAAAAAACGGCACATGATATGGGACATAGCGTTACACAGGCACTTGAGTATGTAAAGAAGTAAGTCTCTCCTTTTCTAAACGTTTCTCTTCTCTATATATCTTGTAGTAGTCTCTACGATATTCTTTGTATTTAGCATTCATTGCTTCTTTGTTCTTGTAATAATATTCTCTCATTTTGGCTTTCTTCTTCTCTTTGTAATCTTCGTTCGTATCATAGCATTTTTTTGCTACGATCCGGTTGTAGGTTGGAAAGTCGTTCAAACGTAATTCTTTTAATTGTTCCTTTGTAAGTGAGGTTAGATCCATTTTATATATAATCTTTTATTCTTTAAATAACAATTATTTTTTAAAAAAAAATGATTTTAAAAAATTGTTATTTAAAAGAATATATTATCTATAATAAATAACAAGAATGAGCACCGACATAATTATTACTCCCTTATCTTTAAATAGCAATTTAGCTACGTATTATTTTTCAAAGTTAGATCGCATTCCCAAAGGAAAGAATTTTCATGTTTCTTATTCGTTCAAGAAAGATGGATATGAAAATACTTATTTCAAATTTATGGGATATGATTCATTTGAAGAATTTACTGAACTAACAAAAAACGAATTACCTGAAAATAGGAAATGGATGGAAATCCTGAAAGATGGGTGTGATGTAAAAGAATGTTATGATTTAGATGCTGATAGTAAGCCTGATAAGCCACAAATACGAATGTTCAATCTCTATAAAGAAAAAGGTGAAGATTACATGATTTCAAAGTTTTTAGAACTTAGACATTGTTTTATCAAAAAATATTATCCAGCATATTCTACCCATAGTAATTCAAAACATTCTATCAAAACTGCATGTACCGATAAAAAATTTAGTGTTCATATTGCGATTAATAACTTTGTGAAATTTACAATGCCTCAACTAAAGATGTTTGGAGACAAATTTAGTGAGTTTTTGAAGAACACTGATTTTATGATTGATACAAGCATTTATACTAAAAATAGATCTATCAGAATGTTGGGTAATACAAAGCATGGACAAAATCGACATTTGAAAAAACATTATTCTTGTTCAAATTTAGATGATCGATGGTTCTTATTTCAATTTCCAAGAGGATATGAAGACTGTGAAAAAAGATTTCCATATGAAGTTCCGGAAAAAAAACAAAAGGATTATGTTCAAAATTGTGAAAAACCAAAAATTATTTTAATCGAAAATGAAAATGTTGATTATAATGAAATGACTCAACTATTAAATTTGATAAGCAGTAATTGTTCTCGTAAAGACTGGACTACAGTTGCTCAATGTATTTATGATGCTACATCAGGTTCTGATGAAGGATTAGAAATATATACTGAATGGTCTAAGAAAGATTTTGCTGATTTTGATGAAGATGAATGTTATAAGGATTGGAATGGTCGTAAGGTGAAAGATTATGCTGTTATCCCAACTCTTAAAAAAATGGCCAAAGAACAAAATCCAGAAAAATATGATGAACTGTATCCACGTGTTAGTTTTTTACGAAAAAACGAATCAGGCCTCGCTGAGAAAATAGTTAATGACTGCACTCATAACAATCTCGCGGGGCTATATGCGGAATATAGTGAAGGTGAAATATTTTATACATCTGCTTATGGCTGGATTATCTTTGATACCAAACTAAAAACTTGGACTTGGAATAATGATAAGACTTCTCTTGTTTATCCAATCAGCACATTTTTCTCCAGAGTCATAAAAGATTATGGATGCGAGTTATTCAAAACAGAAACCAAAACAAGAGATGAAGAAAAAGCATTTCAGGAGAAAGTCAAGAAAACTGCAAAAATACAATGTCAAGTTGGTAATTCTTCATTTGTTAAAGGTATCATAGATCAACTACAATCAATTCTTACTAAGCCAAATACATTCGTTGATTCTTTTGATTCAAAACCAAATCTATTTGCTTTCAGTGATGGTAAGGTTGTTGATTTGAATAACAACGGTAGAGTACGTGATATAGTCAAGGAAGATTATATTATGACGACTTGTGGTTATCCATATCCTAACAGAGATAATATTTTTATCGATAAAATGATGAAAATAATTAAGTCATTATCTGATGATCCAGAACAGATAAAAAGTATCTTGACGCTATTATCTTTATCATTGTGGGGAGAAAACAAAAACGAGATTTTTGCTCAACTCACAGGAACTGGTGGAAATGGTAAAGGATTGTTAGATACAGTAACAAAGAAAACTTACGGTAATTACTATTGTTCTATAAATAGCACTCAATT
>Ga0214198_1000133_pt1 | contig 19807 bp, 33 predicted proteins | sample TroBogEpilimnion_20_FD_153036 | JGI IMG/M metagenome (GOLD analysis project Ga0214198, IMG submission 153036) | Freshwater microbial communities from Trout Bog Lake, WI - 20SEP2008 epilimnion | ecosystem: Environmental > Aquatic > Freshwater > Lake > Epilimnion/Euphotic zone | place: Trout Bog... | reverse complement strand
ACGCATGGCAAGATTGCCAAAGAAGGGTTGCTTAAGCACGAGGGCAATACGAGCCTTGAGAATAGCCTGACGTGCTGCCTCGTCTTGAACCGCATCAATCGTCTCGCTGAGTTTGCCAGCACCTTGTTTCATCTTAGCCATGATCGTGTTCTCCAAAGGTTATAATTTATAATACCATACTATTGGGGATTGTCAAGCAAAAAATTTATAAAATTTTCAGGAAAAAGGCTGTCACTATAGGTATTTCTAAATTTATCTAGGGTTTTTAACCTATCTATACATTCTTTTAATACTTTATTATTGCCATTTATCTTAAGTTTTTTAATTATTTCTGCAAATGTTGAATCTAATTCTAAATCTTTGATTAACTTTACTTTAAATTTTGCAGGGATATTTTGAATATTATAGTATTCTGGTCTTTCAAGTAAATTAAATGCAATATTTTCTGTAATATTTTTAAGAATAATCATGTCATTTTTAATATTAAAAATGTTCAGAATGCTAACAGTATAGGTTATGTATATTTCACTATTTTTTATTTTCTTTAATCGTTCAATATTATCTAGAAGATTGCTCCACTTGGCTGGCCACCTAATTATTTCAAAATTTTGACCAACTCCATCAATGCTAATACCAATTACACTGCATTTAAATTTGCTTAACATTTCCATTATTTGTTCATTAAATATGGTACCATTTGTATAAAAAGATATCTTTATATTTTGAGAAAAATCATTAGCAATTAACCAAGATAATATTGTTTTTAATTTTTTAGAATAAAATGGTTCACCGCCATACAAATTTAACGATTCTACATTTTCCCATAATTTTCTATCAAGAACCCAATTATAATCTAAATGATTATTTTTACTTACGGTTTTTCCATACATTCTTTCATCTTCACTAGACCATTTGCTGCTTGATCCACTGTCACAGGTGACACATGCAAGATTGCATACAGTATCTAATCTTAGTTCTAAGTGCTTTAATATAAATTTATTATCTTCGATAATTGATTGGTTTGGAAGATGATTAGGAAATAACCTATGGCTTAAATTTTTGTTTTCTTCTGCAATTTTACAATTTTCACAACCAGCAGACCAATTATTCTTTAAGTTATCATTTCGAATAGCTTTGTTAAAATCTTCAAGTCCATTATATTCAGTGCTTGTATTAAATTGACAGCATGGTTTATAATTTTTTTTGTCTATGTCAATATATAATTCCGTAAACGCACGATAACATAAAATATTTTCAAAATCAAACATAAGAATATTTATTAGTAAAAAAATAGGGGAGCAATTTGCTCCCCTATTATCTCGCCCTCACTGATGGAGAACGATGGGGCGAGAGTTAGTCACGCACAGCGGCGAGGATATAATCACCGTTCTTGGCATGGTAATCCTTGTAGTTCTTCAAGCGACTAGTTTTCATAGGCAACTTGTAGTTACGAAGGATAGTAGCAAGCATCATAACTTGCAACTCAGTGTCCATGTTATCAAGATAGAAACGAAACACGTTGTCTAGTTCTTCGTGCCAAGCAACGTTGTCGTTTTCTTTCATACGCTCGCCACCACGCTTGTCAAACGAGTCTTTTAACTCATAGCAACAAGACACCGTGAGAGAATACTTGGCACCGATTTCCTTGGTACGAAGTTCCTTGACCTTACCAGACAGAATATCAGAAGGGTTAGGCATCTGGCTTGCAACCTTACGATGGGCTGCAAACTTGAGTGCAACGCCTTCTCCAACAGTACCCGATACAAGGTCATTGAGTTCGGTATCGTTAAGGTCTTCTTGCAGCAACTCACTGACGAACGACCAAGAACGAGGCGTAGCAAACGATGAACCACTTGAACGAGGATCAAAGTTGAACAAGTCATTCTTGTTACAGGTAACATACGCAACTACATCAGGATTGATAGCATGGTTGATAGCCCAATCATTCCACGACTCAAAGTCAACACGCAAGTTCAAGTGAACAAAACGGTTGGCAAGTGGCGATGGCATACGATACACGACACCACGGTCAGTATCACGGTTACCAGCGGCAACGATAACAACGTTGTCGGGCAACTCATAGGTGCCAACACGACGATTAAGAACCAACTGATATGCAGCAGCCTGTGTTGCGGGTGCAGCAGAGTTCATTTCATCAAGGAACAGGAACACTACAGGATACTTGGCAGCTTCTTCTGCGGATGGCAAATCAGGTGGAGCATTCCACATAGCATTACCAACAGTAGGATTGTAGTAGAGAACGCCCTTCAAGTCAGAAGGGTCCATCAGTGCAAGACGCAAATCATACAACTTACCACCCATGCTTTCGCAAAGGTCTGCAACAAGTTCGCTCTTACCGATACCGGGCGCACCCCAAAGGAATACAGGACGTTTGCGACGAGCGCAAACCATGACCTCACGCTTTGCAGCAGCAAGGGTAACCGTGCGCACTTCTGAAAGTGCAGTGTCAGTGTTCTTAGCCATTGTGTTTCTCCATCAGTTGACTATAAACTTAATATACCAGATTATTTGTAGTTGTCAAGCACTTTTTTACAGCGCACCTGTCCAACGGATGCAATCAAGTTTGCCTTCAAGAACATTGCCACGAGCAAAGTTCATAGCAGGAGCCTTCCACGAAGCAGGCTTCAAGATATCACCTGCACGGAACTTTGGACCATCTTTCTTGACTACGAAAGAATGGACAGAGTTTTGCTTGATGATTTTGAAATATTTGTTGCCTTCCTCAATGCGGATAGAGGCATCAAAATCCGTAATCATTTGCTGAACATGTGGTTCAGATGCACGATTGCCACACCAAGCAAGATAATCGGCTTTTGACTTTTCAATGAGAGCGGCGAGACCAGATTGCATATCCATGGGAAATCTCCGTTGCTGTTTATATTATAACAATAACACAGAATTAGGGATTGTCAAGCAGTTTTTTGCATCATTTCGCCAAGAATAAACTTGGCGATATTCATCTGTTTACGGATGTGTTCGTCAACACGCGGATGCGGAATTGTTGGATTTTTCATAGCAATCATTTCCTGACAATCGCTCAAAATGCCCATAACAACCATTTCCATACCCGTTAATTTAGCGGTAATTCCGTTAATATATTGGTCACGGATATCGGCTTGAGACATACCAAAGGTAGCAAAATCGGTATCAGTCATATCGCTCTCCATCAATTGACTATAACTTAATATAACACGGATTTAGGGGTTGTCAAGCACTTTTTTCAAATAATTGAACCATCATGGTAAAGACGGTTAAACTCACGAATAGCAAAATAGTTAATTCGCTTACCAGTTTTGGTAGGAACTTTACCGCCTGTGGCAATACCATATTGACGACCACGCTCATAGCACCATTGTGCAGCACCGTGAGAAGCAGTTTCCCACTTGTCATAATCGGGGTCGAATGGGCGACCTGCTACCGCATCCTGAACGCCTTTGGTAAAATAGCGGTTATGAAGGATAGTGGAAATCTTAGCCTTACGGGTGCTTACTTGTGCCATTTCGCCGCTCCATTGCTTATATATTAGTAATATAACACAGAATTAGAGGTTGTCAAGGGTTATTTTTTAACCCCGTCAGTGAGACCGATTGCCACACATTCGTTGGGGAATTTACCCCACATTTCCGTGATAAGAACAGCACGAGATTCCTCAATACCAGGAATTTCAACGATTTCGCTTAGGGTGATGATTTCTTCAAGATACTGAGAAAATGACCAAGAATTGCGCATCCGTGTTCTCCATCAATTGACTATAACTTAATATAACACAGATTTAGGGGCTGTCAAGCACTTTTTTTGACCCTAACATAGTGCAAGCGGGTCTGATTATTGTCGTCATGCTTGTAAATTCTAGCCGAAATAGCGATAATATCGCCCCGATTTAGCTGTTCTGCGAGCGGAAAACAGACTAAATTTTGGTCACTTGTAAGGGCTGTATGGTACCATTTGTTGTAGTTGGCACTATAAACCGCTGATTTGATGGTCAAATCTGCCTCAATAGTTTCGCCAATATTGCCAATATGACGGCTATTTTCAGCAATGATGCGCAATTCATCCTTGGCTTTTTCACGTCCAACGGCATTATTATAGGAGTTTGGAACACTAGCAATTAATGCTAAAGTCTTGAAATCACTGAAATTAATTTGTTTTTGTTCAGTCAATAAAACCAAATTTTTCCAATAATCGTGGAGAGTGCCAGCAATAAGTTCAATCATCTTGCTATCAAGATATTCAAGAATTTGTTCAGCAATTTCAATATCTTGCGACAAATGGTTAAAGTTTACCATTTCTGGATTGAGAAATTCACGCATTAGAACACCATTAGAAAGTTCACCTTCCTTGGCATCATAACGCTTGATATATTTGCCATTAACCCGTTGGGCGGCTACGGCGGCAGTCATGGCATCTTTGAGAGAAATGGTATCAGTCACTGCTAGTTCTCCATTGCTTATATTACAAATATAACACAAACTTAATGGCTGTCAAGACATATTTTGTATAGCTTGACTTAAATTTCCACCACAAAGTTCTATCATCATAGAGAGTTCACTATCCATTAGGAATAATTCCCCTTTACTCATTTGGTAAAACCAAGGGTGTGGATGGTAACGATCCATTAGCACGAGTTCTTTGCCATTGATTTGATATTTGCGTCTATCAATTTGATGTTCATAAAATTTGTAACCATAACTACGCATAAGTTCAAAAGCGGTGTTGTTTAATCTAAAACCAAAATTTTTGTTATTATTATACCAATAAAGAATATAGATATTTTTTTGATTTATGTTTGGAACAAATGCATCTTCGCCATAGGCTAAATGATAAAGTTCATGTGTCCACTCAGTTTTAGTTTTATTATTTGGTTGGATAAACGGTTGAGCCACTGTTCAACAACACTACGCTAAATTTGGTAGTTTTAAATTGTATATTAAGTTTCTTACACAAATTAATTGCATGACCTGGATTCGAGAAACTGGTTTTCTTATACTTTGGACCTGGATACTGTGCCAACATAGAAGTAGTTTTCAAATTAATTGGTTTACTATCATAAAAAATAGCCCATATACCTTCGCTAGCCAAAACTTGTTCTGACTTATAAGTTGTTTTATTTGTTATTTCTACTATAACTTGGGGCTTTGGTCTTGACATAATTGAATACTTTGCATAATTATTTATTAACTATAAAAATGCTTTAAAAATTTTCCCCAGTTAATTCTACTGTAATGATTTGTGATTCGTCAACTTTATTTTGCAATTCATCAATTTTATTTTCTAATTCAAGCACATAAGCAAGAACATCAGCAAGTTCTTTAGTAATATTTGAAACCGTGTCTTTATCAAATACTAAGTTATTACCTACAATGCTTTGTCCACGATTAATAAATTCACGTATGTGATAAGTTCTAGGCGGTCTCATTACTTACATTCCTCAATCGTTCGGATTGTTCTATTTTAGATTTATAAGGACCATAATATTGATACCGTTGTAGTGTAATAAATTTTGGGCAATATTCAGCAACCCAAACTTTATCATATTTTACAACATAATATCCAGCACAAAAATATGAACTACTTTTGTTGTTTTTTGTATAAATTGGAAGTTTAAGTTTTACATTCCAAATTTGATTATATGCAGTATGACTGGTAGGAAAACCATATACTTCATTATCTGCAATAGTTTTGTTTTCACGTATTTTTCTAGAAATGACAATATTCTTTTTTTCCATCATTTCTTGCATATCTGGAAATACTTCTACACTATCATCTACAGTACAGCGAATACCAGTGGTAGTTTGCGCAATATTTCCAATACGCTCGCCTTTATCGTTTTCGATAATCCAAAAACGATTTTCAACAATATTCTTAGCCTTGAGTGTCATCTTTAATCTTTCCTTCGATCATATCCATCAGTGAATTATATTCACCACGAACTTCAATGAATGAAGCCCACCCAATAGCGGCAACAATACCCATCAAAACACGATCATTATCAATATTCCAATATTGATAAATCTCTAAACCAAAAACAATTAAAATTGCCCACGGAAAATATTTTACAAAAAAATCACGCATATTCGGTTTCCTTTACAAATGGTTTGCTGAGAATTTCAGCAATAGGTTGAACATTTTCACTAAGTTTGACAAGTTCATACTTACTGCAGAACTTGATTAATTGTGTGCCAATCTGACGATTTTCTTTAGGACTAATTGAAAGCAGAGTAGCATCTATAGCATCACGAATTTCTTGCGGTTGTGCAGTGAGATCAACAAGCACACGGTTTTCTTCATAACGATCAAGAACACGGTGTTCTGTGCCATTATGGTCAACCCAACGCTGCAACATCATATTGTTCCATGCATATCCTTTGCGTTCACGGTCAGCATAGGCTTCTGTAAGACCTACTTTCTTGGCACTGCCTTTAGTGCGAACGCCAGGATTTGCAGTCATAATATTATCTGTAGGATCACCACGCATACATTTTTCAAATAGAATAAACTTAGGGTCACCAACGGTCTTTGGTGCCTTAGTAAGTTTATCCATAACAGGTTTACCGTTATCTTCAAAGAAACCTTGAAGAGTAATGTATTGGTTAGTCATACCATTATAGATAGTGACTTTATCACTAAGCAACTGATAAAAATCGCTATCATTGGATAGAATAATGTGCTCATCATTAGGATGAAGCGCAGTCCAACGAGCAATAATATCATCTGCTTCTGCACGTTCAACACGAATTACGCTGCAGTTAGTGCGCTCATCGATCCATTTTGTAAAGTCACTATATACTTCCCAAAACTCTTTGTCTTCTTCTGCTTCACGAACTGTCATTTTATTCTTCACGACAGCACGGTTTGCCTTATAGGTTGTGTTATGATCTTTGCGCCAACTGCGGGCTTCAAGTGCAAAAATAACATGGTCTGGTTTGTGTAAACGATGCATCTTTTGTATGACATTGAACATAATATGCAATGCTAAACCAATCTTTTGCCATGTATCTGCGCCACGGGAAGTGCTGTGACGTGCACGAGCGAATAGGTTTGCTGTATCTACAAGAAGATATTTCATAATACTAATATAATCTCTTACAAGGGGTTTGTCAAGTATTAACGTATTTCGCTAAAACCATCGCCTAAATCTCGACGACTTACATATCGATTGGTACCATCGGCGGATTGTGAACTATTAATGATATTTCGAGCAATATCATTTAACCAAGCATCTACTAATGCTTCTGGATTAACACCACGATAACCAGCTTGTCGTAACATTTCAATAAACTCTGCATTCCAGTCAAGTTCCATAGAACCAATTTGTGGATTTTGTGGGTCAAAGTCAAATTTAAGTACACGAACTTCTGGTTGTACTTCTGCAACAGGTTCTTCAACCTTTGCTGCCGTTGGCTTACGTGGTTTTTTCGGTTTTGTGTTAGTTTTAGTAGAAGCTGGTGGTGCGCTTTCTGTAATTACAGCAGAGGCGGTAGCGTCGTTAATTTTTGATTTACCAAATAGTTTGTCGAGGAGTCCCATATTATACCTTATTGTTGATAGCAGCGACGTTGGCGACCTACATAATTGCCCCATGCGTCATACACAGGAACCATGCGACAAAACGTCTGTGGCTGATAATATTGTGGTTGCTGATATTGATTTTGTTCAGCCATACTGCCCAAAATACCGCCAACGATTAATCCACCAACTAGTGGAGCAACCCAATTTCCGCCACCATTATAGCCAGGACGTGGACCATGGTCACGACGATCACGCCATTCGGCATTTGCTGCCGTTGCGGAAATCAATGTAGTAGCTGCAAGTAGAATAGCTAGGGTTTTACGCATGGTAACTTTCTCCAGTTGACTATAACCAATATAACATATTTATCGGGTTTGTCAAGGGTTAATTTAATCTATTTTTAGCCTCAAAACGGGCAATTGCTGCCTCTGCATCTCCTGGTAAGACGGCAAAAACCTCTTCTAAATCTTCTTCATCGGGGGCTTCTGCGTTAAGATATTCGTAAATTTCAACAACAGGAATTTTGTCTCGTCCAAGAGCAGTTTGGTCTCTAATATACTTTAGTATTAGATACTCTACTTCTTCATCGGTGATGTCAATATCAAGAAATTCTTCTTCGGTCATCCGTGATTACTCAAAATATACTGAACAATGACTTCGCTTAGACGCTGACCCAAGTCTTCACCATCATTGATAACATGCAGTTCATTGAAAGCACGATCTTTTCGATCATCATAACGATGAAACTCTACAATATATCCACCATTAGCAATATGTAGTTTCATATTGATACCATTGGCATCAATTCTATCTCGGCTCCCCATTCCTACTGGTTTCAAATGTATCAAATTATTTTCTTCTTGTGCTGCTTCCCAAGCCCGCTTTGCTTGTTTTTGGAACCACCGATCAAACCATTTCATTGGAACTGCCTTTCAATATCATCTTCTCTACAAGCCTCGCCATATTGCGTTTCAATAATAACTAGTGGTTCATTACCAATGTTTACAACTTGATGCCAATTACCAACAGGAATTGAAACAGTTTCACCTACCTGTAAGATTTTAGTGTGATCATTGTCTACGGCACCATTATAATTTTTTATAACTCTGGCAACACCACTTTGCACTACCCAAAATTCATTGCGCTTGTTGTGCTTTTGGTAACTTAAACAATGGCTTGGTTTTACAACCAGTTGTTTTACTTTAACATTACCAGCATCATATAGGACTGTAAAATGTCCCCAAATTCTTTCTTCACTAATCATCGTATTTTTCTTTCTGCATAGGCAATCTCATAGCAGCATGTGCCGCTGCTTCTTTACTGTGAAATTCTATATGAACTTTACCCAAACCGCAAGTTAAAAATGTAAAATCTACACCATATCTATAACCTGCTTCGCCCATGGCATTGCAGATAATACAAGCAGCTTCTACATCTTGGTAATTTGCATTAAGAGCACCACCTTCTACATAATCACCAGGATCAATCATATAACTATTTGACACAGGTCGTTGCGTAAGTGCTTTGCTTGGAAATTCAAGTATTAGGGGTTTTTTTGACATTCATAAGCCAACATAAAAAAACTTACATGATGTTCATCTGCGAACATAACAGGCAATTCTTGTCCATTTTCATTTTGTAGAAAAACATAATCTTGCCCATTGCGTAGCCCGTGGTAAGTAAAAATATCTTTTAATTGTCGCATTGCTACATTGCGTTTATTCCACAAATTGTATCTAGCAGAATTATTAAATTTTGCTAGTGGAAATCTTGCTATCTTAGATTCATCTTTATTATAAAATGGAACATCTAAGTTTGGCACTGGCAAGTCTTTTTAATTAATGAGTTTTTGTCTGCTCACGCTGAGCAAAAAACTCAGCATCTGCAGCCCAATTATCTTTTACAGTTTCACCACGTCTTGCCTTTTCATAAAAAGAATAGGCAGTATTTCTACGATATAAATCAGCTTCGTTAAACGAATACCCGTAGTCACGACAAAAATTACGATATGCATCCAAATCATTGAATACACGATTTACATTTGAATTACGAATCATTTGCTTTCTCTTTTTTATTTAGAGGGTTAAAATTATTATGGACGACTTGCCAGTGCCATAGTTCTTATATTAGTTTGTTTTCTTATTTTTGTCAAGTAAATTATTATAGTGATCAATCGCTGCTTGTAGTTTAGGAATATCTTTCATATCTATAAGTACATCATCCCACACCAAATCTGACCCAAAAATATACTTCAATGCAGCCCAAACTCGCTTGTGAAATGGACGATAATTTACAGCCTGAACATTAACAATAAAATCTGGTTTATAGGGCATTTCATTGCCCCAATCAAAAACCTGAACAACAATGGTATGTTCAGCACTGCTACATTCGCATGAAAGAAATACTTTCAGGTCATCATGCTTTACTGATATATCTTCAATGTTACTCATCATTATGCCTTTGCAGGTAGTAGATACTCATACTTGATAAGACCGCTATCAACCGTAATCTTGGCTACACCATCGTCACTAAACTGAATGCTTTTATCACCATGAAGATTAAGAATTGATAAGAATAGACCAACTGGCCACGACCAATTCTTAGTAAGTTTGCCACTGACACCACTTTGAAATACAAAGTTACCAGCATGAGTTGAGTGATCGCCAAAATAGAACTTTAAATCAGTTCCTTCAGTCTTAACTGTAAACATCTTTTCTTCGCTATTTGCTTGACTTTGAAACTTAAGACGTTGAATATTAGTAACACTTGGTTCCATAGTAATATTCCAAGTAGCACCCTTAAACTTAACAGTTTTTAACTTTTCATTAACAGTTTCGGTTGTCATAAAACGATAGTCGTTCTTAAAATCACCGCCTGCATTTTCAAAATGCAGTCCTACTGGTACTGCATCACCATTGCGTTGTTGTGTTACAACTGTAATAGTTTCATTTTCTCTATATTCAGGAATATTAAGAATAGTATTGAGTTTTGTCAAGTTTGGCATACCAAATACACCACTAAATGCTGCATTTACAGCATTAAACGTAGCATTAAGAATAACGCTGCGATCATCGCTTACGCTTTCAATAATTGTACTTTGATCTGTGCCAGTAATTTTAATTGTGTCAATAACACCAAGTACTTGTGTATGCGCAACAATATCTGTTAAAAAATCTTTCATGTATCACCTTTATCTTTGTTTAATTATAATTTATATAATTTTAGATGTCAATAATTTCTGCAATACTTCCACTATTTTTTATACGTGGAGCAAGAGTGCCAGGTTTTTTAATGCAAATATAACTGGCACAAAATTCTTTAATTTCACAGTTGTCTAATTCATAACCAAAATCTTTAAGTTTTTCTATGAGACTTTTATAATCAATGACACTATATATTTTTGTAAAAGTAGCTTTAATAGCCCAATGTTGATCATATGGTAAAAAGTTAAAAATAAATTTTCCGCCACTTTCTAATAATTTGTAAACTTCGCAAGCCCAATTATAAATGTATTGTTCATCTGCTTGAAAAAATTCATTGAAACAATAAACTAGTCCAAATGATTCTTGGGGTAATTGTGATAAATTGTAATCTGAAACTACATATTTTCTTAATCTTCTTGTTGTATAAAATTCATTGTTTAGTACGGCTGCTGCTTCATCAATAATTTCCATATAGCGATCAATAACATAAAGTGGCTCACCAGCTACGGCATATGGCAAAAATTGCCCCACGCCTGGAAAAAGTTCCAAAGTAGGTAAATTACTGGCTATGTTTGCAGTAATTAATCCTCTTAACTCATTTACATCAAGTTTCTTTAGTTTGTTATCAGAAACAAAATTACGACGCCATTCTAAATTTTTTCCAATTAATTTATCAGCTAAATCTCGACTTTTAGCTAACATTCGTAACTTTCCGTATATTAATGTATCGTCAAGTTCTCGCAATAATCTATCAAATGCTTGAATTGTATTAGAATAGTTTCCTTGATGTTCTGCATAGTTTGTATAGAATTTTTTAAAATCAAGTATTTTTTGATACATATCAAATGCTTGTAAGTCATCTACATTAGTGCGCAAATCAAATGGTTCTAAATCTTCCATATTATTCCTCAAAATCAAACAGGCTAGTAAACGTGTTGGTAATATTGGTTGCATTGGTAATATCCCAATGCAGCACATCAAGTAGGTTTTCTACTTTTTGTGTAACAATAGTATCTTCCATTAGGTCTTGATCAAACGGCATATCCTTAAACCACTGTGGAATGCGTGACTCATCAGTTGGATAACCAATACTGGTCAACCCAAGCGGATTATCACGTAGTTTACACACAATAGTTTTCATACCGTCTACAATTTCAAGCGAACGAGAATCACTGTGCATTTTGCGTAGATTATTCCAGTTAATCGCCGCACGAACATGGCCTGGCATATTTGCCTTGCCTTGTTTTTTTTCTAGATTACCATAGTAAGTTAGCCTATTAACACGTTTTGGGGTTCCTTTTTCCCAACTTGGTAAGTCCTTAAACGTATATTTAAACTGGCGAACCTCTTCAATAATTTGTTCACGCTCAGCACCATCCAGTACTTTCTTTAAAATATCGGCAAGAAAATCTTGTACAATTTTTGGAGTATCCGACCGTTTAAGATCAAGACCCATAGCTTTAACTTTGCCAGTTTTGCCATCTACATCTAATCTCTTACTTTCAAGGTCAAAAATTAACACAGCATAGCGTTTCTTAGTAATAAACAATCCACGAGAAGCAATAAGTTCACGTCCACCTTTAATAATAGAACCAAGTTCTGGTGTGGTATGAAATGCTTCATACATAAATTTTGGAAATGTTTCGTTTACCCGCTCGCCAATACTATCATAGAGTTGAATACAAATTTCTTTATTCCACTCCATGCGACCACTTTCAACTTCTTCTTTAATCACTGGCCACGCACTAAAATACACAGAATCAGTATCACCATAGATGATTGATTTGCCAACATGATCATACTCACCAGTAATGAGTTCATTAACTGTTGCATCCATATGCTTTGCAATTGTGCGACCGCACAGTGTAGTACTTTGTCCAATGCGTTGGTCAAAGAAACGGCAACCTGCGTTAAGAATAGCACCATATAGCGAGTTCAAGTTAATCTTCTTAACCAACTGACGTTTATCCCAAAATGCAATCTCCTTTGCATCTTTTGCGTCTTTTTTCTTGGCTTGCAGTTCTTTACGCTCACTATACCAACGCTCAAGCAAACTTGGAATAATTCCTTGATGCTCAAGATTGAAAATAGTTCCATTGGCACTCAATGCCCATGGCGCATAGTTGTCAAAAATCATATCATATATTTGTGCAGCACTTAATACTTCACTGCTGCCATTTTGCCAGTCAATAGTAATTTCGGTGCCAATATCACGCCGCATAACGGCTTCATATTCTAGTGAAGCAAATAAACCTTCCCACGCAGCAGCAAAACTTTTGCCATCGTCTACTTTTTCTTTAAGATGTGCTTCCGTCATGATTGGACGTAGTTGACCAATGATAGTTTCTGGTCCCATATTAAGTGCACGAATTGTAGATGGATACAGTGAGTTAATATCAATAGCACCGATCCATTCGTGAATACCCTTTTTTGGATATGCCACATATGCACCAGCAACCTGTGTGTTTACCTCTTCAGTTTTTGGGCGACGATTAGGAACAACCATACCACGGCGATGTGCTTCATTAATAATTGCTTGATCTGTCACTGCAACTGCACCCATTGTAGTTTGGAGCAACACTGTATTATCATGCGCAATTTCGTTTGCCAAATCAAGGAAGCGTAGTTTCTTATCTAATTTATTAAGAAGTGCAACGTCTTGACGAGAGTATGCAATGAATGTTTCATAATCACGATTGTATAACTGGTCAAGCGAACCTTCGTACACAGTTTTTCGTTCATTTAATTCATATTCACCGATAGCATCGAGACTATAACTATGGCGTTCTTCATATGTGTATTTTTGATATAATAACATATAATCTAGATGAACTCGTCCAACTAAATCAAATGTTTTACTTGTTTTGCCATACTTTTCATATTCACGTTCTTTAGGAAATTGATCCCACAAACAAAAACGACGAGTATCATCTTTGCTTAATACACGTGCAACACGATTGATCGTGTATGGAATATCAAACCCTTCACTGTTCCAACCGCTTAATACATCAGCGTCATCAATAAGTTCTAGAAAAGTAAGTAGCAATTCACGTTCGCTGTCAAAGATAAAAGTATTTTCAAAACGTGATGCAATACGATTTGCTTCTTCCATACTCATGGTTTTTGGTGGCATAGCAAGTGTAATTAGTTGGTCAAGCCAATCAAGATAAAGCGTAATTGCTGTAATTTTGGTAAATGGATCATCTGGGGTGCTGTAGCCACGGACACTATCAAAGTCCGTTTCAATATCAAAGAATGCTGTTTGTAAGTGTGGCGAATCTTTGCCCAAATAGTTTTCTTCTAAACAACGAAATGTTTGATTAAGATCAGCTTCATATATTTTTTTATTGCTATGTATTGCAAGTTCTTTGCGAAAATCTTTGCTGCTACGACAAGTCACGCGGCGAACAGGAGTATCATAGATACTTTTGAAACTCCCATTACCATCTTCATAGTAAAATACATAATTTATTGGATAATCTTTATAGACACGTTTGCCATCTACTCGTTCAACTACAAATACTTTTTCTTTTTGCCGATCAAGCAATGCATCTACATATGCCATTCTTTATTCGTTATCCAAGTTGCTAGTGCTGTTTAAGATACTTTCAATGATATCAAGGTCTTCGCGAGCCTTATCAAAGTCACGCTTCTGTGCCATCTTAATTGCCTTCTTAAGCAAATTTGGTTTAATCATCATTTCTTCTGCAATAGCGGCAATAGTATCATTAAGACCACCCGTTAATACTTCTACTTCAGTTATAACAGAGATACTTTCAGACATTAATTGTTTTAGTTTTGTGCGCTCTTCAGCACTAAAGTTTCTGGTTGCCATAGATATTTCCTTTCATTGTTAAGTATATATAACCTATAAAAATAAGTCAATATATTAAGTTTTATTACATAAATTTTATAAATTAAATAACAAATATAAGTGTAGATATTCTTTTAATATTCTTCTAAATAGTAATATACAAGTTAAAGGAACAACCATGACATTAGACGATGTAAAACCACTTATTGCTGCGATTGTTTCAGCACCTGCAGATAAAAATTTCAATCCAAAGTTAGACCCTTTGCCAGATGCAGTACATTCAGTTGTTTCACTTGCGCCAAGTTCAAATATACCAAATGCTCCAGTTGTTGTTCTTGATGTTGTTTCAGATCAACATTTAGCAGATGCAATTACTGATACAGAAGTTGCTACAGTTGTGGTAAATGCGATTGCCTCAGTTGTAATGTCAGATGTTGAAATTATAACTAATTCGGGTGCAGTTACTGCAACAATTATATCTGCAGTAACAAATTCTACAGCACCATCAACTGCAGATAAACAAGCAGCAGCTACAGAAGCAGTTGTAAAAATTATTGAAGGTGCACTTGATATCAATAGAACCGAAGAATTAATTCAACAAGTTGCAGCAGCAGTTGCTGCTAATTAAATTATTTCTTTAAAAACTTAACTATTCTTCTGTTTTATAAAGTTCAAGTAAAGTATGGTATTGTTCATAAGCATCCTTTAGCGTAGGATACTTTTCGGTAAAATATGGATCATCTGCGATAATCATCATCTTATCTGCAATCATCATAACAGTTTTATATAATTTATCAAGATTTATTTCATTGTGATTGGTTCTAATAATTGCATCGCCTTTATCTTGTGGTGTAATTTGCAATTCTTTACCCATTATTGATACTGATGGACTTCCAGTAGTACCCCAACTCATGGAACCGCTATTTGATAGATATCCAGAACCACCGTTACCACCACCACCGCCACCACCAGAAATTGTATATATTGTAGATGAACCAATTGCACCAATGGTGGGTGTATATGTTGTATTAGACGGATTTTGGACGGTTTTTACGATCATGCTTCATTTTAGCAGCCATCGCATCGGGTGTCAATTTGTATTTTGCAATAAACGCATTATGAAGGTCTTTTGGATCAACCTCAAACTCACGGCATATTTGTTGCATCATACTATCAATGCCATCATAGTCAGTGCGTTCTGCGCCATCAAGTGTGCTTGCAAGACGCTCAACAGCGTTTGCCATATTCATCTTATCACTACCTTGAACAACAGTATCATATTTCCATCTGGCCGCAAGCAATCCCCTCGCACCTGCACTTACAGGATGGCGTCCTTGAATAGTAGTGCTCATCGTTGCTTCATTAACTTTGCCATTTGGATTCATGACAGGTGGGCGACCAATTTTATCAGTTTTATTGCCAAACTTTGCTGCTTGCTTTTGTGTTTCACCTGGATGAATATCAACTGTTAGCGCATTCGCATAACGAGGGTCTTTTGCCGCCTTCTTATTAGGGGGAACTACGCCTACACCAGCGGCTTCATCAAGGTCAAATAATTCGGTTAATAACATTCAAATCACCACTTACGGCAGGACCAATAACGAGCCTTTGTGCGGGGACCTGGATTCTCACAATGGTGTCTAGCACGGAAACTTTTACGACGCTTTGGATTACTCTTCTTGATACGCATATTAGGGTCACCAAAGTTGACTTTCTTTACATTGCCAGTCTTTGGGTCTTTGACAAACACTTTGAATTTTTTTACATCGCCTCGCATAGGTTTGCTAAGTGGAACCTTGCGACCATGATATTCTGCTTCTGCTACGATTGATTCATACAGGTCATCCATAAAGAAACGAACTTCTTGATCGCCCTTGTATAGAACAACATCATCATCTTCTTCTTCAACATCCCATCCCATATTGTCAAGCATCTTTGCGGCTTGGGCATGTTTTCCTTCATCACCATTCCACCACATTTTTACCAATCGTTTTAAAGTTTGCGGATTGTTTTGTAAAGAAACTACTTCACCTTCATTAACACTTTCACCGTAATCTTTCTTATCAGTGTTTTCATCATAGCCACGGCCATAGTCTTCAATTTCTCGTGGGTCAGTTAGCTTTTCATGTTCATGTCCACCATGCGCATTTGGAACAAGTTTATGTGGATTGTGTCTGCGACCATAATAAGAGTCAGCACGACCACGATCATATGGTGAACCATGCTTATCTTCTGCTTCGTCTAGGTTTTCAAGAACCTTAAACAGTCTTTCATCACCAAGTAGAGTAATACTATCGCCACTCATTTCCATAATTTCGGTATCTACTTCTAGTATGTTACCAAATTCTAGATAAACACCATCACCAATCGTTGGACGGTCTTCTGCTATGGCAGTAAGTTTTTCAATTATGGAACGCATATCACTCATGTTATAAATCCTAATATATTATTTATTTGGCTTTGGTGCTTACACGAATTGGTGCCTTACCATTGCTACCTGTATCTTTACCACCACGACCTGCGGCATTTTGTGCTTTACGTTTGCGAGTTGTTGCACTACGTTTTTCTGATGCACTCATTCTACGTGCTTTTGCTGCTGGCACACATTTAGCATAACCACTCTTACTACCACTTGTGCCGCACGGTGGATGTTTGCCAGCAACTTTCTTGCCAATGTTAACCCATTTATCTTTAAACCACTTGTGTAGATTACCACTGGCTTCTGGTAGCATTAAATTGCCACAGTGCATGCAATAATCAACTTGTTCAAGTAACACGCTTTCAGTGATAGGATCGCATTTAATTTCTGTGCTTTCACTACGTTTCTTTTTATTCTTGACGCAGTTTGGATATGTCTTGCCAAACATCTTTTTGTTACCTTCTTTATGGTAACCTTTCCAACATGCTTCGCCAAGAACATCTTCCATCTTCATTTAGATTTATTTCCCCAGTTTTTAGCACCACTTTTACGGCATTTTACTAACGCACCACTTGCATACGCACTTGGCCATACTTTATAACGACTCTTGACTTTATAGTAGCAAGCATCTTTCTTCTCATTCATAAGACTTGCTTCATACATCAGTCCGCCGCAATGAGGGCAACTTTCTTCAACATTATCATGTGCTGCACTGCCAACGATTTCATTATAGTTGTCCATGCAGAGATAATCATGATTCTTGCTTAGGGCAATCATCTTTTCAGCAACATCGTGCAAGTCTAGATCAGTTTTTGCATCTTCACGAGCATATTCCATCATACGAAGTAGTAGCGGAATATCTAAGGATACAGTATCAGTCTTATCTGCTTCATTAGTAATTTGACCAATACGCATTACTTTTTGCCTTTTGGTTTCTTGCCGCGCTTCTTCATATTGATTGCAATGGCTGCTTGTTGAGCAAGATTTTTAGCCTCACCAATCATACGCATGATATCACGACTGTTGTTACTTTCAGTGCCACTTGCCATATATTCGTGGTCATCAAAGTTTTCCATTTCTTTCTTCAATGCCGCACGCTCTTGCGGTGACATCATTCCATATGCCTTCATGACATTTTGAACATTTGGTACTGCTTTTGGTGCCACTGCTCCACCTGCTGCTGGTGCAGTTGGTGCTGCTGCTTGTTGTGGTGCTGCTGCTTGTTGTGGTGCTGTTCCACCTGCTGGTGCTTGTTTTGGTGCACGGGGGCCACGAGGAAATGGAATTTTCATATTCTTAAATGTAGCCTTAATCGTTGCATCATCTACGCCCATTTGACGTAAGAACTGCAACACAGTTTTACTGTCAACGCTGCCACCACCTTGACTATAAGTTGATTTTTTCCAAGCAGTGTTGAGTTTGTCAGCGGTAACTTTATTTGTTAAGTTACTACCAAAGTTGCTTACGCCTTTGCCGATTGCACTGCCAATGTTTTTAAGACCTTGCATAAATCCTGCTTCTTCAATAGTTTGGAAGATTACAGGAACTGCACTTTCATATACATAAACACTGCGAGCACCATCATCCAACACGCCTTCACGCAAGAACCAATCTTGCATTGTGGCATCTTGGTCAACATATTGGCTACTATTAGTAACTTTTTTAGCACCTGCGGCTGCTACACGCTTTGCAGTGTCTGCTGCTGTACCAACGCCACCTTGATAAATTGAATTACCTGTTGGACGTGGAATTTTAAGTGTAGCGCCAGCACGAATTGCATCAGGATTGCTAGCATATTGCGGATTAGCATCAACCAAGTCTTTTACACTTACATTATACTGTTTAGCAATAGTGCTTAAATTTGCACCCTTTGGAATTTTCATAGTAGTCATATCTTGCGGACCCAAATCTGTGCCAGCATGATATCCTTGAACACCTGATACATTATTTTGTGCTGCAGTTGTATCATAAGGACCACCATCAGTACCAGCACGATATCCTTGAACACCTGATACATTATTTTGTGCTGCAGTTGTATCATAAGGACCACCATCAGTACCAGCATGATATCCTTGCACCTTTGATGGGGCAGGAGCGGCACCTTTAAGATAACTTGCTAACTCACGACCAAGACCAGCAGCACCAGCAGTAACACCGCCCTTAATCATAGCAGCACTTAGTTTATCGCCTTGTAGCAGACGATCTGTCATCTTCATAAGACCTAACACTGCAATAGGAGCAGCACCACCAGTTGCTAAACCAACACCTGCAACAAGTGCACCATAAATCAGATTTTGAATAATTGGATGTCGTTTAGCAAGCGCACGGTATGCATAAACATGTTTGGCAAGACCTTCGTCACCGCCAGTAGCATCTTTAAGTTTGCTTGCCATACTATCAAAAGCATTATCAAATCCTTTTACTGGTCCAAGTTGACCAATTTTAGAAATAATGCCTTGATATGCATTGTTTACAGCAGCACCAGCTTTACCAGCAACATCTACGCCTTTGCCAAGTGCAGTTCGATTAGTGCCACTTGCTCTTGCGCCTTGCTCAATTGCACCAAATAGCGCAGTAATTTGTTCTGGACTTAGTTTTGCTTCACTTATTGCACGACCAGCATTATTCCAACTTTCCATCAGTGGATTGAAATCTGCTGCTTCAAATAATGATGTTGTTACCATCTTAGTTGCTTCCTACCATTTTTTTACCTGGTTTGCCCTTATCGGTTCCCATCCAATATCCAGTAAATTTTGGACCAGTTTCACCCTTAGCTTCCGTTTTGCGCTTTTTCTTTTTCTGGTTATAGGTTCCGCCAAACAGTGTTCCAACATTATTGCT
>Ga0214198_1000125_pt1 | contig 20801 bp, 42 predicted proteins | sample TroBogEpilimnion_20_FD_153036 | JGI IMG/M metagenome (GOLD analysis project Ga0214198, IMG submission 153036) | Freshwater microbial communities from Trout Bog Lake, WI - 20SEP2008 epilimnion | ecosystem: Environmental > Aquatic > Freshwater > Lake > Epilimnion/Euphotic zone | place: Trout Bog... | reverse complement strand
ATTGTAAACACATGACATTTTTTTAAGTTTATGGCTCGAGTGAATCGCCACACAATGTGTCGGCACCATTTAGGTGCATCATTGCGTATCCATAATCTCCGATGTTGTAATCCTTTATTCCGTCTTTGACATTGTAATGTCTATATATCCCTTTGTGTTCAAGACCTGTTTTGTGACTGTGGTGCTCAACGCATAAGCTTTGAAATATATTGTTGTAAAAGGCTTCTTTGTTTAATGCTCGCCATGCAAACAAATGGTCTATTTGGTTGGCTGGACTAATGTGTCCTTGACATAAACACGCTTGGCACAATGGTTGTCTGCTCAATTGCGCCTTACGAAATTTCTTCCAAAAGGGTTGATCGTACATTGCGTTAATTTCTTTACGTTCATGCGTAATTTTCCCAACGTATGTGTCTCTGCCGCCATGATCTAAGCAATATGTGCTTAATCTTGATCGTTGTTGTTTGCAACCCAAACTCGCGCATTTGGTGTTATGAGGCGCGGTTGGCATCACTCATGCTCTGTTATGTGTTGTGGGTTGTCGTCAATCCAGATGTCTACTTTTACATTATTCTGTTTGCACCATTCTTGTTTGCCTTCTCCGTTTGTGATGTAGACATTCTTTTTTCCGATCACTTTGCCGATGGTGTCGTAGATTTCCTGTTTGTCACCCTTGTGGTTTCGGCTGATGCAAATGACCTCATCTTTGCGTAACCAAAACAAATTGATGATGCAATCCCACAGCTTTGGGTCTGCTTCGTAAGTGTCGTGATAGTCGATGGCGATGACCAAACCTTTTTCACGCTTTTCATTGATGTTTTCGTTTATTGCGTTTAAGGCTCGGACATGGCTAACAAATGGGCCATTTTTGCCGTTGTACCAACCATCTGGCTTCTTAGTAATCATTTAATAATCCTTTGGGTTTCCGTCTAATGTGTGACCAAATAATGCGATCTGGGCTAATTCCATCCGCTGAACAAAGGTTTTTTTGCTCAAGCGCTTGCGTAATTGTGACTTGTAACTGAGATAAAGCAATTGAAAATACATCGCTCCCTCAAAGTCCCAATTGTCTACACAATCCCACATTTTGAACAGACTGAAATAAACTTGCTCCTCAAAGAGCATCAATTGAAGTGTTTTTTTCATGGAAACGGTACGTCTTTAGGCCATAAACCTAAGCCAACCAGTTTGATGACTGTTTTCAAGTGCGCTTCAAACCATAGCTCTTGGCGTTGTTTCTTTGTCAGTGTTTTCCCTTGGTCTATTTCTGCGTGACATGTAAAACATAACGAGGCGATGTGGTTGTCATCACACTTAATTGACCTTCCCTTGCCTGCACCCCAATTTGAGTGAGCAGCCACCACAGTCCCGTCATCAGCACCACAATGTTGGCAGGGCAATTCCCTGGCGTTTCTAAGTAGCTCGTGACTGCGGATGTATTGGTGCTTTGGGAATTTCATATTTCGACCACATCTTTTTTGGCAATCAGATGGTTTTTGGTCTTTTGTATCATCCGTTCATATTCTGTTTCGCCTATCATTTTCTTTGTGTTAAACAGATCGGCATATTGTGGGTATTTAGCCTTCCATAGTCGAGCATAAAAGGCGATGTAATCATTTGATATTTTAAACTCTCCGGTGGTTTCCATATAAACCTCCCAGCGAATCCTATTTATGATTAACCAATGGCTAACCTTTTTACGCCCCATTTTGACAATTTCTAATGAGAATCTTTCAAAGTATTCCCACACTTTAGGATTTTCTTTGTGCCATTCCCACCATGCTTGTTTCTTTTCGTCATATGTCATTTAAGGCTTTCAATTCATCGTCAGTTAATGGATAAACACCTTTATATAAACCGAGTTTTACATCATGCAGTTTTTGTAAAGCAGCATTTACCGCCATTTTGCGGACGTTTGATTCAACCTCAATACGGTTAAATTCCTCGTTTTCCTCAGGTGTTAAGTCCTCAATCATGGTTTTTGCTCCTTGTTAGGCCATTCAGCCCAGAACAACGGCTTGCCAATCAAATGTTCTTTTTCCATCACCATCGTGACAAACTCAAGTGGTGATACTTGCACAGACTCCTGATCTGGCTGTGCCAAGGCTTTTTTGATGGCGGTGATAGTAATTCTGGCGTTATCTTTAAGAGACCAAATCTTTGAGTAACTTGGTTCGCATTTTTCAAGCGTTTCCAACGCCTCCAGCGCCAACTTCATTGCTTTTTTACTCATGTCTTACTCCTTTGATTTATTTACCCAGCAAATCCAGTGATAGACTGTTCCTGAATCGTTATAAAACCTGTCACCTACCTTAAATAAACCAAAGCATCGTGGGCATTGATGCGGCTTGAATAAATCATTCATCGGTCTTCTCCAGAAAATTCGTTAAAACATTTACGACAAACAATTAATCCGCGCAACGCACATCGATAATTACAATGTTCGCAAATCATCTGTCTTCTCCATCAAAGTTTTCAATGTGTTCTTGCAGTTCAACAATGCGGGCTGTTTGACGCTCCAGCATTGCGTCTTGATTGGCAATTTCTTTTTTCAATCTTTCATTTTCTTCACGCAAAAGTTTATTTTCAATGCGCAATTGCCGTAATTCTTCGTTCATTTCTCTGTCTCCTTCTGTGGCAAACTTTGTGTAATAAAGCGAAAAGCTGTGTCGCCATCTTTAAGTAGCACCGTTATCGTTGCGGCTTGTAAATCACTGCCATATATCAGCATCAGTGCTTCCATCATTCTTTGGGTTTCGTTGTTCATGTGTTCTTACTCCTTAGTGCGAGAAAAAGCCACTGCCGCCTTGATTGTTGCGTTGGCGCATATCAGGTCGTGAAAGCGCTGAATTGCATTGTGTAAGTCATGCGTCCTGCTTGCAGGGCCAATCAGACCAACACTTTCAGCCAACTCCATAGTGGCTCGGTCAACCTCCACAGGCTCGTGTCGTTTTTCTTCCGCTTTATCGACACGTTCTTGGCATGTGTCGTTGCCATCGACATGTGCTTCTCGCTCGCAATTGGGGCATTTAATCTCTGGTTCGGAGCCAAAGCGTTCCTCCCACCATTCACGGTTACCTCTGTCGCCGTCATAGATGAGCTTAATGTCGCATTTGCAGCAAAGTATGTAATCGCAAAGTGCCATGTTTATTCCTTTGGTTGGGTGTAGAGGGGCGTTCCTTCCGGCAAAGGGCCATTTACCCACTCAATTGTGTAACGGCTTAGGTGAATTTCCGCCACCTTTGCTACCGGCTCAGGCTCTAAATGTGCCAGTGCTTTTTTGATTGCGGTGATTGCTTTGCGTTGAAACTCTGAATTTGTTTCTAATTCGTACATTTCCAACGCATCCAGCGCCAAGCGTAGGGCTTCGTTTTTAGTCATGGTTCAATCCCAAAATGTTGTTTGATTAATTTTGCGGGTTCGTGTGGTTCGTAAAACCCTATATTTGGCTCGGCTCTTTTGTCAAACAGATCACATATATCTAACACAATCAACTCGGCGAACATTTCCAGTTTGGTTGGTAGTCCTCCGGGGTTGTATGTGAGTAATCCTGCTTTTGTGGCAAGTTGTTTAATTCGTTCGTTCATGCTTGCTCCTTTTCTGTTGGCACATCACGCCATTCGCCCGTAGGCGTGATTTGTCCAGCGCGTTCCACGGCCCACCATTGCTGGAGGATACGAAAAGTTTGCATGGTTTGCACCGTGTTGCCTTGGGCATCAACAGTTTTGTAGCACGGATGCAGAGGCACAGAGCGCTCAACAAAGCGCAGTTTCGGTGTAGGTGTCATATAACACCTCGCATTTCCCAACCGAGTAAAAAGTATTTCCAGCGTGTTTGGATAGCTGGAACAACATATTTGCCGGTTTTGGTTTGTGAAAAGTCTGTATGACCATTTGTTTTCATAATGGCTTCAAACGTTTTTTGTGCTGTCATTTTTTATTCCATTCACGGCAAAATGCCTTTTGTTTTGTAGTTAAATCAGGGCTAAATGTGATTGAACATTCAGGGTGATTATGGAAATATTGATTTGCAGGCGGGGCAAATAATATAAATATGCTGATTAAATTAGTAATCATGCCGATAATCAGAATATGGACTAGACTAGTCATCTTGTCTATCCAATTTGTGATCGGCAAAAGCCTCTAGTTCGTAAAGGACATCTTCGCTCAAAAGGTTAAAGACATCCACGCCTTTGTAAATCACTTTGGTGATTTCGCTGGAAAACACTCCGTAATCGTCATACATGTAATCAAGATGCACCGTCACATCTTCGCTTTCCACTGTTGCATGAGTCACAAATGTTGGCATTACTAGCTCCTTAAAAGACCTCGGGATTGAGGCATGGACTAATTATAAGCTCACTTATATGGATTTATCAACATTTTTAAAAATAATTTCTTTTTCAGCGCCCCAGGCTTCTAGGAAAGTGATGAACTCCATCGCTTGTTCCTTGGTGAAATTGCGGGTTTGTAGCCCTAATTGGACGATTCCTGAGCCATCCAAGGATGGGATAATCTTGCCGCCTTGTAGCCCTGTTTCCTTGGCGAATAGGTCTACCAGAAGCCGTTTCCAATCCTCTGCTGACCACTTAGCTCCCAGGTGTTGCGCTTGGGTAGCTATTTCCCCAATCATTGCGTGATATTTTTCCTCTTGGTCACGGCTTTTGCTTTGAGGTTTGATCTCTAATTGCAGCAGTTTTCCAGCTCGCAAATTGTCTTTGACCTTGGGCCAGATGCTGTTCATTAACGCGCTGGCTTGCTCTGGGGTTTGGAGATGAAAGATCAAAGCTGCTCCTCTTTAATCATCACCTCTACCCGCCCTTCAGTTCCATACACCTTTGTACTGTGCAAACTGACGACTTGGGTGTCATCGTCATAAACAATCCCGTTCATCGCATCTAAGTATGCTTTTAGGATGTTATCCAGATCAGGGCGCTTACAAGGTCTCTGGAAGCCCTTTAAACACATCTCCTTGCGCCATTTGGGGTATGAGGTAGGCACAGGTACTGTGACATAGATATAAGCCGCTACAGGCGTTTTTAGAGGCTCGGCAAACAGCATGGCATTTTTGGCTGCTTGAGCAATAATGGATTCGTAGTCTCTGGTTTTGGTTGGAGTGTAAGCAGAAACAAAGTTGCCACGGCGAGCAAACTTGGGTCGTCCTTTGCCGATAGGAGTGCCTTCTACGCAAAAAGTTACCATGAATGTCATGTGTTTCCTCTTGCTCGGATTGCTGCGGCACATTCTTTGCCAAACATGTGCTCTGCCACGTTTGATGATTCAGACTCACACAATTTTGCACACGCCTCACGCTCCTCTGCAACTGCTCGCCTTGCAATGTCTACTGCATGGACTGCAAACTCTTCACGCTCTTTTGCTGTTACCAGTTCGGAAAATCGTTTAAGTGCTTTTGGATGAGTTGCTAAACAACTTGGTAAATTTGCCTGTCTAGCCATCTCAATGATTTGTTCGTCAGTCATTTGATTCCTTTAAAGAGTTCATCCGATCTCGTAAATCTTGCGCCGCTTGCTTGCCTCGTTTTTTCTCGATGTCCTCTAGCGTTTCTTGCCACCAGTTAAAAGCCTCAAGTTTGCCTTCCTCCATCGCTTTCTTTTTGTAGCGGCGTATCCATTCTTTCGCTTCCATTTGGTTCATAGTCTCCCGTAAGCTCCAAAGCTCTGAGGACGACAAATTCGCTAAATTCCCACCCTTCGCGGGTGCGGTCAAGGATTCTGTTTGCTTGGTCATAAGTCAAAATTCCACCTCGTCATACCATGTTGATGCAGGTTTAGATTTTTGTTGCAAGTTTGGAAAAATCGGTGCTTTCTTTGGCTTATCAGTTCTAAGCCATTGGTGATAAGAGCATTTTTGTTTATCACCGTCAGCTCTCACCGACCAAAGATTTTGGCAATTATTTACTGAGCAATAACGTGAATAATCATCATCCTCAGTTTTGGTTTGGTTAATGCGAAAGTTATTTAGAGCCATGATATTTCCCTTCAATGATTTTTGCGAAGTTGCTAGGTTTCAAAATCCACTCAAGATCAGCTAAAAACGCTCGCCCGTCTTTGCTGGTTACTCTGCCAGTCAAGAACTTGGATTGCCCTACATGGTCGAAAAACTCTGCAAACCAGTTCAGTACATCAGAAGCCACAATCTCCTTCTCTTTGGATAGCTCCTCAGCCACTTCCCGCCATCGCTGTCTAAGGTAGCCTTTTCTGGTGTCGTTCCAAACCTCTACCCTTCTCAATGTTGGAAGGTGCTGGTGGTAAAGCTCAATAACTTTTTCATGGTCGCAACTCGGAAGGCCACCGTCAGGTGGACATATATTGGTATTTATTTGGTTATTGGTTATTGGTTTATGGTTATTGGTTGCTATTGGGGTAGCATTAGGGGGGCTATTAGCCTCCTCATCAGGGGGTTTTGCCCACCTCTTAGCCGCCCCACGTTTACCGGCTTCTGAAAACTCTTTGTATTGCTTAATTTCCTTGTCGGCACGAGGACTTACAAAGCCTTCCTCTGTTGACATGAAGAACTCATTGAGGACGGTTAAAACGTCTTGTTCATAGTCGCGCATGCCAATTTGACGCGCTATGTCACGTTGTTTTATAGGACTTTCATGCAAAAAATAAAAGTCTAAAAGCCTTCTGTAAGCCAAATCTTCCATCAAAGAAAGGTGGCGAGTGTGACTGATGTAGTCACCAATGTGAAATTGGTAATAGTGCATTTAAGCAACTCCGCAAATCTCCCAGAAAAGAAACTGCGGCAGGCGGGGAGTTCGCTTTTCGGTCGGGGGATCAATCCCAACCTAGCCGTGTTTCAAAAATTATACCTAATTTTTCTATACTCGCCTCATTGCTTTTGGGGTTGGTTTTTCACCCTTAAACCACCCAGGCTTTAAGACTTTTAGTTGATAAATCCGCATCATCGGGACATCCTCGCCCCATTGTGCCACAGCACTTTGTGCGATGCCAAGTATCGCAGCCAGCTTGGTTTGTGACCCTGCGAGCCGTATTGCAGTTGATTTTTCCATGCCGTTAGTATAAGTGACCTTATCGGGCAAATTTGTAACAAAACCAAAATTTTTTTAATTTTTTTTTGGAAAGATGGAAATTCCGTAATAAGTTGGCTTATAATTCACCCATGCCCTAGCAATTTCGCAAAAGGGTCTTTTAAGGAAGCAAATCATGAACAGCCAAAAAATTCTTGACCTTCTTCTTGATGGCGCATATCTCAACAGCACCGAATACAAGTTTTACCATCCATCGTTTCGCAAAGGATGGCGCAAAATGAGTAGCAGAAACATTTCGTTTTCTGCTGCTGAAAGCAAACTTCGCAAAATGAACCGTTTAGATTGGTCGCGTACTGATAACGGCATTGTTATTCGCGCAACTGTTTAATAAATTGAACGGGGCTTCGGCCCCAAGAAAGACAAATTATGAAAGATCAAATCTTAGACTGTTTAGCCGCCATCGCAATCGGCGCTGTGTTTGCCATTCTATTAGCCTGGAGGGGTTGAAATGAACTCGTTAACCCTTCACCAAGTTAAAACCATTGAGGTTAAAGAAATCAGAGATGGCACAAGTTACAAAGTGCGTTACATCGTCATCACTGACAAGGACGGTAATGAATTTACTGTTCAGTGCTTCAGTACAGATAGCGAATTAAAGGTGATTTCATGAACACATCAATCCTCAAACGAGCTCGTGAACTTTGGGCAATTAATGACGTACCCCGCGACATTGCTAGGAGCAATATCCGTAAGTGGGTTAAGTCTGTGCGCCAGTTGGGTGACAAGCATCTGTTAGCAATCAAAGTAACAAAGAAAGACGAATTATGAAAAACATTGCAACAGCCTTGGTCAAAGCTCAAAAAGCCTTTGGCCCCGCTTTAAAGACCTCTACAAACCCACATTTCCGCAGCCGATACGCTGACCTGTCCGCTTGCGTAGAAGCCGTTATAAACGGTTTAAACGACAACGGCATCGCTCTTGTCCAGCAGTGCTCGGAATCAGACACTGGTGTAGTCGTAGAGACTGTGTTCATTCATGAATCCGGTGAGACTTTATCTTGCGGAAAACTCCACGTTCCCGCTGTTAAGCATGACCCCCAGGGTTACGGGTCAGCGTTAACTTATGCTCGGCGTTACTCCTTGATGGCTGCTTGCGGTATTGCTCCAGAAGATGATGATGGTAACGCTGCCAGCCGCAAAACAGAAGTTAAGAAATCAGAAGTTAATGAATCAGTGATGGCTGACCATCTGGCGGCAATTGAAGCTACCACGACAGAAGAAGATTTAAAAAAGGCTTATGTCAAGGCTTACAGTTACGCAAACAATGAACCAGTTTGGCAAAAGAAAGTAATTGCCGCAAAAGACAAAATGAAAGGGAAACTGTAATGGAGCAAAGATCGCCTGAATGGTTTGCCGCCCGATGTGGCAAGGTGACCGCCTCGCGCGTAGCGGATATTGTTGCAAAGACAAAATCAGGTTACAGCGCATCGCGTGAAAATTACATGGCTCAATTGGTGTGTGAACGCATGACAGGTGCACCAATCGAAGGGTACTCTAGCCCCGCTATGGAATGGGGAACGCAACAAGAGCCATACGCCAGGGCAGCTTATGAGGCCGCTGTGAACGAGTTGGTTGAGGAAACAGGCTTTGTTGTACACCCAACGATTAACGAGGCTGGCGCGTCCCCTGACGGGTTAGTGGGGCTATTTGGTTTGATCGAGATTAAATGCCCCAACACCTCCACACACATTGACACATTGCTGTCTGAAAAAGTGCCTGCTAAGTACATCACGCAAATGATGTGGCAAATGGCTTGCACACAAAGGCAGTGGTGTGACTTTGTGAGCTTTGACCCCAGAATGCCCGATGGGTTAAAGTTATTTATCAAGCGGGTTGAATACCACGACTCAATTATTAAAGGATTAGAGACCGAAGTAAAAGAGTTCCTTAGTGAACTAGATGCAAAAATTGTGAAACTAAACGAAAGACGTTATGGCTAAAGTACTAAAAGAAGTGTCCGTTATTACGGGAAAATACACTAATGCCCAAGGGCAAGAAAAGAACCGATACACTCGAATAGGGTCAGTGATTGACACAAAAAACGGGGAAATGCTCAAGATCGACAACATGCCAGTGATGGAAGGTGGTTGGTCTGGATGGGCATACTTGAACGAACCACGGGAAAAAGACACTCCCAAGGATGACGACATTAGCTTTTGATTAAAACAGGTTGAAGCGTGATGTGGTGGCACGATTGCATATCTAGTGCAAAGTTTCTTCTGTGGCTATTTGCTTGAAAGGCAATTTCTAGAATGCGTAATAAACAGCAAAGTATGTTAGAAATCTATTTGGTTCGACTCCAAACAACCTGACCAATTCAACGGGGGAAAGCGGATGCTGGTAGCGCCACTTCATTTGCGGTGGTTGCCATATGCACCAGACGCAGCGAGTACCCCACCTATTTTTTTAACTAAGGAGCATTAAATGCCTAAAACTATCTCTCTTTCAACCGAACTTGTAAATGCTGTGCTTCAGTATTTAGGAACCCGTCCGTTTCAGGAGGTTAACCAACTAATCAACGGTATCCAGTCCGAGGCAAGCCCACAAGTCCAACCCGCAGAAGCGGAAACTGTGCAATGAGTTATGCCGACCTTGAGCTAAAGGTCATCAGGTGGGGGGAGGCTCGGGGCATTGTCCAGACCTCTACCCCCGCTGCTCAAGCAAAGAAAACCTTAGAAGAACTTGATGAGCTTTACGCTGCTATTCGAGAAAACAACCGTGAGGAAATGATTGATGCTTATGGGGACATCCTGGTGACGTTAATCATGGGATGTGCTTGCGCCGATCTTAACCTTGTTGATTGCTTAGCCCATGCGTTTAATCAAATCAAAGACCGAAAGGGATTTTTAGGCGCAGACGGCATATTCGTAAAATCAGCTTAACACTCTAAGCGCGTCATTGGTGCGTTTGATCCGGTCATCTAAGCCGATTAAACCGCCGTTGATGCGCTTAGTTATTAGCTCGTGATTTTGTTGGTCAGCAAGCGGGTTTAAACCGTGTGTAGCCCAAAAAAATCCAGCGGTAAGGGCAGCGTATTGGGGGTTTGCCACTAGGTCAGGATTCATCACAAAGTCCACGCCTAATGCTTGACCAGCGTGATAATAACTAGCGTGTCCGGTTGTTTGGATGCAACCCCTGCCTCGAAAGCGATACCCATCACCACTAGACTCGTCCCGATTGCCCATGCGATTAGCGTAAACAGAATTTGCAATTTTCTTGGGATTACCCGCATATTGGTTTGCTATATCTAAAGTTGGGAAGCGCTTGGGCCATAACCTCATCAGGGTTGCCGCTTTGTAGTTTAGGTTTTCCTCCAACACTCGGAAGTTACCGCACTCATGCGAACATTGACCGATAAACGCTGCTTGCTGATTAAGAGTGTTAATGCCAAACCTTTGGAAAGTCTCGTTTAGCGCATCAACCCACTGAGCGCCGATGCCGATCTTGGCTAATTGATCACTTGTTACCATTTAATTGGCTCCTTACGGCTTCATATGCGTCTATACATGCGTTCAATTGGGCTGTGTTCTTGTCACCCTGGGCGACTATTTCTGCGATGGCTGCGAGGGTGGCATCAGCAGTTTGGTCAGCCTGTCCACTAGGTTGGCTTCTTGTTTCTGGATTCCCGCTGGAAGTGGAGGCACTTGGGGTGGCTTGTACGCAACTTGAGGCGGGGAGCCGCAAGCGGCCAGCACGGATAGCACGGTCAAGGGCAGTAGATTTTTCAGCAAGGACATTGTTGGTTTCCTCCAGCTTGGTGGCGTTGTCGTTTAACTTGGTGGTCATCGTCCGTTCGATTTCGCGGGCTTCATCGTTTTTCTTGGCGATTTCCACTTGCATTTCCATGTCACGTTCAACCCAACCCTTGTGATGCCCTGTGAAATAGATTCCAAGCGCCGCCAAGACCGCGCCGAGGATTAGGTAGGGTGAAGGTATGCCGAACATTATTCAGCCTCTTTACGGGCTAATGCAAGGGCTACACGGTCTTCATCGGGTTCAAGATGATTAGGTGGTGTAGTCGGGGGTGGTGGAGGTGTCCAAGTCTCATCCAGCGCGGGATTCTGGAAGTTCATCCAGTTCATGTTTCCAAGCGGTTGCGCCCCAAATGAGTTTACAACTGGAGGATTTAAGTTTACAGCTGGCGCATTTGAGTTTACAGCTGGAGGGTTAGTAGGAGGGGTAGCCAAAGCATTGGCAGCAGCACCCACAGCCCGTTTACTCATCACCCCACCAATACCACCAACAACCAATAGTACGATGTCGTTAAGCATCTTTGTATATGCTTGGTCAATAGGAGCCATTGACTTGATTGGCTGAGTGACAAAGGTTACAGAGTAAAGTAGCGCAATAACGATAAACGCCAATATCAAGGTCACGACAATGACCACAAAAGCCCAGACATAAATCTCAATTTGTTCAACGGTTTTCTGGTTTTGGCTCAATTTGTTTCTCCAGAATGGGTGCGACTAAATACTCAGGGCATTGCTGAGTAAATAGGCATTTAGGCTTTTGACACTCAGCATCCGTAAAGTGGTCGGGATTTTGGCATATATATCGGTAACGGTCATCAAAACAACCAGATACCAAAAGACAAAACAAAATAATCAATGTTGTTTTCATGACTTATGGTGCGTAAAGTAAATATCTTCCGCTTTGCGTCTTGCAACAATTGCTTCATCAACAGTTGAATAATATCCAATGTGAATTGTTTTTCTATTGTTCATAATGCTTACTGCCCAAGGTTTTGACTTCAAATATTTGCGAAAAAATACGCCACGGTGTCCTGACGAATTGTTGCTTTTTAAAGACCTATTCTCTCCGTTTTGTTTTGGCGTAGCAATCCTTAAATTGATCGGCGTATTGTTGGTTTTGTTTCGATCAATATGATCTATATGCAATATTGGAAACGCTCCATATACATATAACCACATTAATCTATGTGCCAAATAATCAGTTTTATCAACTCGAATTGAAACATATCCATTAGCAGTAAGTGCGCCAGCTTGTTGTCCTTTTTTTGCTTTGCCACCCATTGTGTATTTCCATGTAAATACACCAGTTTCTGTGTTTACATCAAGCAATTCACAAAGACGATCTCGTGATAAAATTTTTTCAGCCATTTGATGCTCCTTCATCGTGTTGGTTAGAAAGTCCCATTCAGTTACCGCTGTTGGGACTTTTGTTATTTTACCAGTTATAACTATACAAGTAAACGTCTTCACAGGCTGCTAGGCAACCAACCCCAATCAACATAGCAAATAAGAGATATTTCATGTCAGTCCTAAAAAGGCAGTTTAGACAAAGCAGCGTCCATGACTCTTGCCGCTAATGGCTCGGGTAGCGACTTGACGAAATCAAGAAACCACCAGACGCAAGCGACATAGCAAAAGACTTTAAAGAACTTTTTAAAGCCTTCGACAACTTCTTTCATCAGTGGCATCCGTATTTGTTGCAGTGCAGATAAAAGTAGATTCCACCCCAAACCACTAAGCCAAAGATAATCAAAGACAAGATGCTGATGACAGCAAAGTCAATTGCCTCTTTGATCTCTTGCTTGCGCTTGGCTTCCGCCGCTTTAGCCCTAGCAATCTCTTTAGCCGCCTCGGCTTCCATCGCCGCCGCACGTTTTTTGATGTTCATCCAGACATCCATTTTTCCTGATGAGAAAAATAGATTCTTCAAAGATTCCTCAAACTCCCTGGCTTGCTCAAGCGCCATCTCTAGCTCAAGCGCCTTACCCATTGCCGAGCCTTTAAACCCGCCTGATTTAGCCGTAGCAACGACATGAATGGCATTGACCTTGGCATCAAAATATTTGCCTAAAACTGGCCCAAGGCTTCCCAAATCAGAAGCGGTTTGTGATGCCTTTTTGACCAGCTTGATCGCAGACTGGACAGCATCTAGCGCGGCAAACGGGTCGATTGGAATCATTTGTCAGCCTTACCGTCTAGCTTGTCAAAAATTTGCTTGAGGATTGCTTTTACCTCGGCAATGTCTGCACGATAGTCATCTTTTATGACATAAGCGTGAGGCATGTCGTTAATTTTGTCATCAAGTTTTTGTAACTTTGCGGTGATCGAGTTAAAGACGTAGACAGCTAAAAAACCGCCTACGCTTACCACGATATTAAATAGCTGTTGGTTATCCATCATGCAGCCCAAGGCAATGGCGTGTTTGTAGGACTGACAGGAGGCGTAATCATGCTGTCGATTTGGCCTTGCACACAAGCCTGTGCGCTTGCAATTTGCTCTGCGGGAATCCACGCAATGACTTGAGCGGGTTGCAAATCTGCGTATGGGGTGTAGCCCGTTTCGCCTTGGGTGGGAGTGAATTGGCAATTGCCATCGATGCTGGCGGTATGTTGACCGTCAACTCCGGTGACCTCATAAATCACGTTTACAACATACCCCGTTGGATTGGGGATGGTGAACATCTGTTTGATGGTGGTGGTGAAGGTGGTCATGATATTTCCTTTTAAGGGTGGGTTGCTTTGTATGCGTCAAACTCTGCTTTGAGTTCTTGCACTGCTTTAACAAGATAAGGCACAAGGTTTGGACTTAAAGACAACATTCCATCGTCTTTTACATTGACTTGCTTTGGCAAAACAGTTTGATATTCTTGAGCAATAAAACCAATGTCGTGTTTGTCATTTTCAATGTAGTCAAACTCTACTGGACGCAAAGCCTGAATAATTGAAAGACCTGATTCCAAAGAAACAACATTTTTTTTAATGCGAATATCAGATGTAATTGACCATAATGTTGAGTTGTTATATTGATACCATCCACCAGTACTTGATTGATAAGCCCGTGGATTCCCATCCCCGTCAGACAGCACGATGTAGTTGCTTGCTGTACGGATGTCTAAGCCACCTTGGTTGCCGTTGTAACGGCCAAGAATAGAATTTTTTGTTCCCGTTGTAATAGCTCCACCAGCCGCCGCGCCAAAAAATGAATTAAGGTTTCCCGTGGTTAGTGAATACCCAGATTGATAGCCAACCAATGCGTTTCCGTCTGCTGTTGTCTGTGCATACCCCGCCTGATACCCTACAGCAGTATTGTTAGAGGCTGTGGTGTTGGATTGTAGGGCTTGAGTACCAACGGCAGTATTAGAACCACCAGTGGTACTATTCAACATGGTTTGACTGCCAACTGCCACGTTGTTAATGCCGCCAGTACCACCAGACGTATTGCCATTTAAAGCAGAAAATCCTAGTGCCGTGTTACTGCCGCCAGTTTGCCAAAAACCAGCCTGATAACCTACTGCGGTGTTGTTTCCTGCTGTGGTGTTGGAGTAGAGGGCTTGCAAACCAACTGCTGTGCCATTAGAGGCTGTGGTGTTGTTGTAAAGCGCATTATGTCCAAGTGCTATATTGTTACTACCAGTGGTGTTTTGTGCAAGTGATGCATAGCCAACGGAGGTATTTTGTGAGCCTGTTGTGTTTGCGCTCAATGCTCCAGAACCAAAAGCATTGTTGTAATTTCCTGTGGTGTTTGCTCTCAGAGCCGCATCAACGTTACCAGTATGCAGTCCACCAAAAGCACTATTGGCAATGCCCGTAGTATTTGCGTACAAGGCTTGATACCCAAAAGCATTGATTGCTGTTCCTGTTGTATTACTATAACCAGCCTGATAACCTACAGCAGTGTTGTTAGATGCTGTGGTGTTTGACAATAAAGCACTCTGACCTATAGCCGTATTATAAGAACCAGTAGTGTTAAGTTTTAATGCTGCACCACCAAAAGCTGAATTAAAAGAGCCAGTTGTATTTGTATAAAAAGTAAATCCATTAGAATAGCCACTGCCTACTGCCACATTGTCTGTACCAGTGGTGTTTGCAAACCCTGTTCCATTACCTACAAATGTAAGACCAGCCCCAGTAGTATTGCTATATCCAGCTTGATACCCTACAGCAGTGTTGTTAGATGCTGTGGTGTTGGCGTAGAGGGCCTGTGAGCCATGTGCTGTGTTGTAAGCACCAGAACTATTTGATGCCAAAGCGTAATAACCACTAGCAGCATTGTTTGAGCCAGTGTTCTGGTTTAACGCACCAAAACCAAGTGCAATGTTGTATGAGCTTGTAGTTCCAACTTGTCCCGCATAAACGCCCATGTACACGTTTTGAGTGCCGGTAGTATTGCTGTATCCGGCCTGATAACCTACAGCAGTGTTGTTTGATGCTGTGGTGTTGCCAAACAAAGCCGTGTCTCCAACGGCAGTGTTGCTTGAGCCTGTTGTATTCGTAAATAAAGTCCCATGACCAAAGGCGCTGTTTGTACCACCTGCAGTGTTACCGTATAAAGAAAGTTGACCAAAAGCAGCGTTGTTTGTACCGCTTGTATTTGCCGCCAAGGCTCTATCACCGAAAGCAGAAGTGCCGCTACCTGTTGAATTTGTCGTCAAAGCACTAGCACCCACCGCAGTGTTGGTAGACACAGCACCTGCACCACGGCCTACGGTGATGCCGTAAACAGTCAAGTCAGTACCGCTAAATTGCAAGTTTGTGCTTTGAGCAAACGCGCTTGTGCTGGATGCGTAAAAAACTTGGTTGGCTGTAAACGAAGTTAAGCCTGTGCCGCCGTTAGTAGTTGCAAGAGTACCGGCAAGAGTAATAGCGCCGCTTGTTGCCGAGCTTGGGGTAAAGCCCGTAGTTCCAGCACTGAATGTCGTTACCGCAACACCAGACAATGTAGACCACTGAGGAGCAGTACCCGAAGACGTCAGAATTTGTCCAGATGTACCGATACCTAATTTGGATAATGCGGTTCCTGATGCGTAGTAAGGTAAGTCACCAGCGGTGAATGAGGTTAAGCCTGTACCGCCCGATGTAGTGGGGAGTGCAGTGCCAGACAAAGTAATCGCTAAAGTGCCCGATGTGGTAATAGGGCTACCAGAGATCGACAAGAAAGACGGAACCGTTGCCGCCACGCTTGTCACAGTCCCTAGTGGGTTAGTAGACCAAGATGTATTCGTTCCGTCTGTGGTCAGGAATTTGCCCGAGTTACCCGTTTGGCTAGGTGCTAAAGCGTTAAACGCTGCGTTAGCCGTTGTCTGCCCCGTACCGCCATAAGCGATACCGACTGCATTACCAGACCAAGTAACCGAACCAGAGATGCTGCTTGCCGAATTAAAACTTAAAGTAGCGTTACCCCAAGATGCTGATGCGGGAACATAGGAGTGCACATCCCAAGTGCCGTTAGTCGTTGAGTTGCTTAACAAAATAACGTGTGCTGCACCACCTGCTTGTAACGCTAGGATTGATGTAGTGCCATCATGCGCGTTAATTTGTACGGATGAATAAGTAATGTTATTGTTGAAATAATACGTCTCACCGATTGTTAGCGTAGTGGCATCAGGCAAGTTAAATTGCTGTGATTGCGTACTGCCATTAACGATCTGATATTGCGCTGAAGCAATCGTCAGGTTAATCGGTGTAGAACTAGAAGTGATTGTGGTTGTATTAGGAATGAAGTTATTGGCAAACACGTTTTGATTTGTGTCACGCAATACAACCGAGTTCGCACCGCTAGAAGAAGTCACCCCTGTGCCGCCGTTAGCAACCGCTAAAGTACCGGACAATGTAACAGCGCCAGCAGTTGCAGAAGATGGCAATAAACCCGTTGTGCCGCCACTAAACGTAGAAACAAAGTTTCCAGTTAAAGCCGATGTGGGAATGGTTGTTGAGGCTGTAAAAGCCCCTGTTCCATTGCCATACACATAACCTGTCAACGTAGTAGCGCCAGTGCCACCGTTAGCGACCCCAAGCGTACCGGCAAGGGTAATAGTGCCAGAAGTGGTAACAGGGCCACCAGAGGTCGTTAAACCCGTTGTGCCGCCAGAAACATCCACCGATGTCACTGTACCTAAAGGGTTAACCGACCAAGACGTATTAGACCCGTCAGTCGTCAAGAACTTACCGGAGTTTCCGGTCTGAGCAGGCACAAGAGCGTTAAAGGCAGCGTTAGCGGTCGTTTGTCCTGTGCCTCCGTTTGCAATAGCGACAGTGCCGGTGACGTTTGCGGCGTTACCCGAGATATTGCCCGTGATCTGAGAACCTGGCAGGCTTAAAACGCTTAAAGTCGTCAGGGTTGAGTTACTGGTTGCAGTGATATTAGCCGCAGTGCCGGTCGTGTTTTGATTGAGCGTAGGGACATCGGCTGCTTGAATAGACGCCAAAGATGTATTCGTGCCATCAGAGCGCAAATATTTACCCGCGCTTTGTGTACCCGCCAAAGCCGTAATAGCCGCCGCTTGGGTGCTTTGACCCGTTCCCCCGTTGGCAATAGGCAATACGCCAGTAATGTCTGCTGTGGAAATATCGATTAAATCCCAAGCCGAGTTTGTGCCATCGGTTTTTAGGTATTTACCCGAATTGCCCGTCTGCGCTGGAGCCAAAGCGTTAAACCCTGCATTAGCAGTGGTTTGCCCTGTGCCGCCCAAAGTAACGGGGACAGTGGATAAACTGATGGTAGAACCCGAGACAACGATAGGCGATTGACCTAAATACTGAATCGTTCCAACTGGCCCAACGGTTTGGGTTGTCCCGTCCGAGAAGAAAAACTCAAGATATAAAGCGTTGTTAATCTCAACGGGTTGGACATCGGTAACGCTACGCCCTGCTACGCCACGATCAATCCGAACGATCAGGTTATTACCGTCAACTACGACAACTTTAGACACAGCCATTTTTTAATCCTTAAAGTACAGTTACACCGTCCGAGCGAACCAAGAACATCAAGAAAATGATGTCATCTTCAGCCGGGGTCGGAGTGTTTGCCGCAAATGAAATCTTGATCTTCCCTGTAAAGCAAACAGGATTAACGGCGTTAATGTCTAGCTCTGGGTCTGTGCTAATCAACCCCCAGGCGGTATCATCAATAACCAAAGTAAAAGACCCCGCCGCATCAACCTTGTTTGTGATCGTCAGGTTGATTGGGGTTGGTGTCGGGGTGTAATTGGAAACATCAAATGACAAACCATTACGGGTGTCAATCAGATTTGAAATCTCGCGCCGCGCAATGTTGGCGGTAATGGTAGCTGTCGATAAATTGACAGGCGCACCGGCTACGTCTTGAAGGGTAATGTTCCAATACCAATTTTGCTGATAGACAAGCTCGCCGGTAATAAGGGGGTTATCAAAACCCGAGACTTGGGTAATGACATTTTTGCTAAAAAGCGACATGATTTGTTCCTGTACTCAGGTTTTGACGCTCCCCACGACCTCGCGGGGGACGGAATCTTGTCATGTCTTGTCGGTTTAATTATGCCCTAATTAGGCGCAGAAGGCCAAATGATATTAAACGGATAACCGGATTGTTTTGTGATGTCACGCAGGGCTTGGCGGTACGTTGCCCAAGCGGTTTGCTGGTCAGCCGTAAGTGGGCCATTGGGTATCTGCGTCCAGTCTGAGTTAAAAAGCTCTTGTTTTCTTTTGCTTAATATGTCAGTAATTGCAAAACTTGCACAAGTTATTTCATCAGCCTGAACCCAAGTCAAAGTCTCATAATGGAATAAATCAGTTGAGTTTTTTTGCAAAACTTTATAGTTATTCCAATCGTTAAATTCAATCCATGTTTCATCGGGAATAAATGTACTTTCCATTACCTGAGAAACGTAGCCATTATTAAGTTGAATATAAGTCATCGCTTAAATCCTTGAATTAAGATTTGCGTCCCGTTAGTTGTTGAACTTGGAGCAGATGTTGGTGTTGTTATATACCCGCTAACAGTTCCAGCAGAAGCCGTAAAAACAGTAACCGATACAGTTTTTAATCTTAAAGATATTACGCAAGGATTGGAAATCCCTGAATTTGTAGACACTACATAAGTGTATGTAGTCAAAGTGCTAGAGCTAAACACGGTGTAAGTTGCAACTTCTGAACCGTTAACTATCAAAGAAAAAACAGATGTGCTTGTGTATCCAGTAATAGGCAATCCACTTCCATTTATGTAGTTGCTGATAGCAGTTATAAAAAATGTTGTGTAAATGATTCCAGATGTTAAGTTAGGAACACTTGCAGTTAAGAAATCATAATTAACTGTTACTGTTGTCCCGCCGGTATATGAAAATCCGTTATAAGTAGATGGAAATGAAACAGATTGAGGGAATGTTTGATCTGAACCAAGTGAAGGATTTACTAAAACAGAAACAGCATTTAAGTTAATGTTTCCCGTAGCCACCACGTTACCGTTTAAGGTCATGGTAGTGCCATCAAACGAGATATTAGTTGTTGCGTTACCAAAAGCAAAATTTCCGCTAGACACAATGGTTGAGCCTGCGCCGGTCATCGTATTACCGGAAATCGCAGGGCTACTGCCCACAGTGGTGATGAGGTTAGGCGACCAGTTAAGGCTAGACGAGATCGGGGAAAGTGACGATGCGCCGCTTTCGTTCTCCACGAGGTAGCCAAAATAATAAGTATTCACCGGCAACGTGATGTCAGCAAACGTTAAAGACGAGGATGGCTGGAAAGGCTGTGCGTTGGTTGCGCTTTGAACGCCCCACAATTTCCAATCCGTTGTCGCAGGGCTTGCCACCGTTGTGTAAAACAGCGTTACCTTTGTCACCCGACCCGTTGCGGGGATATTGCAGACCACATCAAAATGAGGAACCGTTGCGATGGTGTTGATGTTTACAACAGTCGGAGCCGTGAGATTACTAAAGTAGTTGGGGTTTGATAGGTTGCTGTTTGGAGATGGTGAGAAGGAGTTAAACCCGCCATCTAAATATACGTCTGGGTTGTATTCATTTAATTCTAGGGCAGCACCTAAGTTCCCGTCCGGTAAGGATGTCTCAGACACTTTGATGACCCTGAACAACTTATTCGTCCACCCATAAGCGGCGTTGGTGACGCTAATAACGTCCCCTGCATCAACTTGTATGCCGTTATAAGTGGTTGCAAATGTGACGATTAAATCTTCCCTTGCTTGTTCAAGCAGTCGGTTAGCAAGGTATTGCACCTGCACCGAATCGTTAACCAATTGGTAGGTTAATGTGTATTTATTATCCGGCTCGTTTGTGAATAAATATATAGTCGGAGTGTTTAAATAAACATAATCCGCTTGATCTCGGTTTAGCTTATTAGGAAATTGAGCTTGTATCTGGTTAATGCTCTGCGAAATATCAAATGCACTAACCGTAATCTGACCAACGATGTTTGAGTCATCGAAAGCAAAATCGGTGCTTCTTGGCTGGTTAATAACGACCGACCACTTACCACTTGCGGCGTTGTACTGATTCCAAGAATCGCAAGCCAGCATAATTTGGTCTAGGTTTGACAATACGTCTTGCCCCGTGTCTAAAACCCCGTTAATTCTGTATCGAGCTTGAGTTGCTGGATTTCCGTTGCTGTCGTAGTACGAGATGGTTTGATCTGAGTAGGTGTTTAGTGCAGTAGCGCTTGCTGAATCCACAATAGACGAATCCATTGCACAGCCATATTTGACGTTGGTTATATAGTCATACCAAACATCGCCAGGTTTTGCTACGCCAGTGCTGTTTAGATAATGAGAAGCATGGAACGTAACCGGCTGCATTGATGTTGTGCCAGCGGTTTGGTTGTAATTTAGTTTCACAATCGCAAACGCTAAGCCATTCATTTGCCGATTATGAGAAGGCCATCTTTGAGCGCTTGCTATATCTGAGCCACCCATCACTACGTTAGGCAGATTTGTGCCGTTCAAGCAAGTAATCGTCCCTGATTCGTCTGACTTATAAAGATTGATGTAAAGA
>Ga0214198_1000103_pt1 | contig 24276 bp, 43 predicted proteins | sample TroBogEpilimnion_20_FD_153036 | JGI IMG/M metagenome (GOLD analysis project Ga0214198, IMG submission 153036) | Freshwater microbial communities from Trout Bog Lake, WI - 20SEP2008 epilimnion | ecosystem: Environmental > Aquatic > Freshwater > Lake > Epilimnion/Euphotic zone | place: Trout Bog... | reverse complement strand
GGTGAGGCCACAGAGCAATATCTGGCTGCTGCGTGGGCTGCTGCGTGGGCTGCTGCGGGGGCTGCTACGGAGGATGCTGCGCGGGCTGCTGCGTGGGCTGCTGCGTGGGCTGCTGCGGGGGCTGCTGCGCGGGCTGCTCAATCTGACATCATTCGGCGCTTTTTGCCAGAATGCCCGGTGCTGTGATGTTCCATAACTTCGCCATGGTCCGGAAGTTCTTTGTTGATGAACTCAACAATCCAATTAGCCGATATAGCCGGTCCTATCTTCAAAGCATGATTGGTGCTGTTGATATCCTGATCGCGGATTATTACAATCGGCAGGAGGAAGAAGAGAAGCACCATGCGTAAACTCCTGCTCTGCCTCGCGTGTTCTGGCCTGATGGCTCAAGATCCCTGGACTAAACTGGACATCGGCCTTGAAACCGCCTACCAGGTTCTTAATGTGGTGGATTACCGGCAGACATCCAATTTCCACAATTTCCATGAGGTGCAAGGAAACCAGTTGAAGATGATCCAGGAATCTAACCCATTCCTCGGCAAGCATCCCTATCAGGCCAACATTAACCGTTTGTTTGTTGCTCAGGCCCTGTTGCATGGAGGGGTTTCCCTGGCCTTGAATAGCAAACCACGCACCATCTGGCAGACTACTAGCTTGATGTGGACCTATCACCTTGTAGATCACAACGCATCTATTGGCGCTCGGATCGTATGGTGACTAGGCGCAGACTCGGTTAAGTCTGGGCCGAATTGATAGCCTGATTACTGGCCAATACTCTGGGGGATCGTCATTAGGCGGTTCCCCAGATTCGTTGTCGGCAAAGTTCCAGGCTTGGGCCTGAAGGAAAGAAGCAAGGGAATCAACTACTTGGACTGGGAACATAATTACCTCCAAACCAGATATGAGTCCGGTTTGGAAGATTGTCAAGGATCAGCGTGTAAATTCTTTGTCAGTAAAGACAACCTTTAGTGTGGTTGCAGCGAAAGATTCAACCTCTTGGACGAAGTTGGCAAAGGATTCTGCGTCAAGATTGGCGCTAGACTTGCCCATGGAACCACCGTTGGGAAGATCCACCAGGCCAATAAATTTACGCTTGAACACCTCATGCCAGATTTCGGGACTGTGATGGATACCCTCCAGCTTTGCCTGATCCGCTATTTGCCGCAGTACGGCTCCAAAATAGTGCCTATTCGCTGCGCTAGACCTCTTGTCGCCCTCCTGGATTACCTCGATCCTCAAAGGCCGTTTAGAGGCCACAGAGACCCAATGTGTCTCTAGGTAGGCTTTGAGGCTATCTAGGTTCCGAAGTTCCCGAAGGTAGAAGACGCGATATAGGCTCATGATCTGGCCCTATCGTGTGCGAGGATGAAGGGGCCGGGGTGAGTCATAGGTAAACCACCCGACAGACACCACAAATATGAACAGGTTCAACCCTAACGTGGCCACATTCGCGGCATACACACCGGACCTCCTTGTCGCCCCAGATAAAGTCCTCGTGATGGGACCGCCTAACCCAACAGATGATACGGCTCAGGTATCTCATTTCAGCCTCCCCGATTGGATCAGCCATACTGTGGACCAGTAAAAAGCATCTAACCACATTTCTTCCTTACTTTTACCGCTCAAGAAAGGATCTCGACCGTCAATCATGGCGTGGCAAGAATGGCAACAGTAGGCCAATAGATCATGGGCCTTGTAACCCATTCCTCCCCCCTTACCGAGCTTGTTTGGAGGGTGACACCCCACCACCGTCCCATTGTTTGGCTGGTGGCACGAGAAGCATTCTGGGGCATCTTTCGCGGCGTCCCGTAGTTTTTGAGATCGAATTTGGTGATCTTTGGGGCATGAAATCATCGTTTCCTCTTGTGGCTTCGTTCCTCGTTTCGGATCTGTGCGTCCTGATCGCATTGGAAGCAGCGCACCTTTTTGTTCAGCCTAGGCCGTTCCTGGCAGTCTCGGCAGAGTAGGGGCGTCTTCCTCCGCTTCGCGCGTTTGGCCTCTCTGCCCTCGTCTTGGGTGAACCCGCCCCATGGCACCCTTTTGGCCGTTCCGGGCTTCCTGGAGCGTTCCACGGTCGTTTGTGGCCATCCCTCGGAGTTGTCTAGGAGGATCAGGGGTATCTGGCACAACCGTTCCTCTTCCTTGGCCAAAACCCAGGCCGTGAAGTCTCGGTGATACCGCTGGAATTCGGCGGAATCGGGACGGAAGTCGGTGGGAGGATTAGGTCGCTGAATCATTAAACCATCAGATATGATCAAACTTAGGCGTTGAAACCTTCTTTGCTGTTCCGTTCCCGTCAATCTTGGCCCAAACCTTCTGCATGTATTCGGGATTGTTGTCTAGCGTCCAGCAGTTCCAGCAGATAGCGTGAATCTCAACCGGATTCGAGGGATGCGACCGATACCGGAAGTCATTGTGTCCCCACCTGTACCCACACTCGATACAGGTTGAATCATCACGATGGTTGGGTGATCCATTCCAGATATGCCGGGGTTCCATCCCTTGCCAGGGGCCATGCTTCCATGCCCGCTCTGTGTGGTGGGCTTCATCATCGAAGGGGTAGGGTTCGTCATACCGGGACATGGATGCTCCTGGACAGGATCAGGCCGAAGCCTGAGTTTCAAGGGGTTCAAGCGTCCGATCCTTGGGTAACTGCTGACGCTTAGTGAGGATGAGTTTCATATATGCTCTACTGGTTTCTTTGTATCAAGCTCTTCCAATAGTTGAATTGCCTGCTGGTGGGCCGCATGAAATCTGGCGTAGGGACCACAAATCCCCCGTTCGCCATGCCAGTCTGATTTGCGATGATTGAAGTTATCGCATTCATACCGTGGCATATCATGAATCAACGCCCTGAGAAGAGTAACCGCGTAGAAACTCATACAGACTCCCTTATGATTTGCCTAGCTCGTTCCAGCCATTCGAGATAGGTTGATTTTTCGGGTCCAAAGAAGGTTGAAAGATGCTGGAAGAACCCTTTCTTTGGGCCTTCCCCCTCAAGGCAGTAGGCTTGAAAGGCATAGCAAAGCTCCTTCGCAGTTGCTACTCCAGCATCCACGATCCCCTGAAAGTTTCGCTCTGCCTTCATTCGACTACCCTTGGCAACCGGAACCTCTTCATAGTCCTTGGTGTCCTTGTTCCATTGGCGAACCGTCTTGGGGGGTTTGTTCCAGGTAACATCGAAAGCCTTCACACTGTCTGGCTTCAACTCGGTGGTCTTGATCCTTGGGACATTCTTCTTCTTTTGTTTTAAAGAAGTATCTAAAGGAAGAAGAGGAACAACTGCATCTACAGATGCAGAAGCAGGTAACGTAACATTTGGTAACGCGTTACCGTCTGTTATCTCTTTCTTTCTCTGTCTTGACTCCCTCATGGCTTGCGCCTTACTGCCTTCTTTTTCCTGTAAGCGTTCACGATATTCAAGATAGTTAACAATTCTCCATCCCCCAGGGATCTCTACTAGCCTTCTACCCTCAAGAGTCTTGCTTCTACTATCAGGATCGGGGGCCAGGAGGATGCTCAATGCTTCGCGCATCTCATCCGGTGTGATCCGGCATAGAGAGGCAAACCCAGGGACGGCTCCCTCGACTTCACCCTTTGCATTACATGAGGCAAGCATGGCAATCCACACCCTGATGACAATGTGATCCTCAACCCAAAGGCTGGATGTGATGATGGAGCCGAAGAGTTTTGAATATCCGCCTGCCACTTTGGCCCCTAAAAGGCCCCGCCGCTACTCCCTGGTCAGAGCCCAGAATGGGCAGGGAATACAACGGCGAGGGTAGTGCAAGGGAAATTTTGCTGGCTCTGACGCCTGCTTACCCAGTATAAACCACGGAGATTGATAGTCAAGGCATCTCCAGGGGCTGGATCTTGATCACGCTCAACTCCGGCCCGGGTCGTTTATGAAGGTTGAGGCTGAAAATGCAGCTATCGTCCATGCCCAATTGCTCGAACACCGCGTCCACGAATAGCTTCTCAAGGTTGGCCACGTCGATCCTGCGGGGTATTCCCGCCTTGGTGAACCACTTTTCACTGTAGAAGATCAGGGATACCTGGACCTGGCCATGGATGGGCTTAACACGATTACAGGCCACCACGGTCTGGACTGCTTCTTTGAACCACTTAGCCTCTAGGGAAAGGTGTCTGCCGCCCTTGTGGTTTACGAAGGCTTGGTTTGTTGTGGGTGGAAGGCCCTGAATCTCAAGGGAGATCATTCGGGCACTACTGGAAAATGGTCCTCAATGAACCCCAGAAGGGTGTCCTTGGTCTTTTGGTGGTCCCTCGCGGCAGAGGCATACCCCATATCCTGGAAGACCATGGTTGATTGAATGCAGGGGACTAGGCTCTGTCCTGGAAGATAGGGGCGAACATAGAACCCGTTGGCCACACGTTCAATGATAATTGCGTCGTTCTGGTTCATTTCGTCGCCTCCGCAGCCTTGATCTCGATTTGAACCAGCCAGAATGCTTGGGCCGTGTAGTCAAATGAAAGGGGAATATTGTCTTTCTGTTCGGCCTCAAGGGCCAACCGTAAAAGATTCCGATATCTGATGCTCTGGTCGATATCCATTAGTGCCCCCAAGCGAAGATTGCCAGAATGATAAGCCAGACGCCAAACATAATGCACCATCGCCGTTCCTCTGGCGTGATGTCTCGGTAGCGCGGCGTCACCATGGCTTCACCACAAAGGCGTCCCAGATCAGAGCTAGGACCAGCAGGGCACAGGCTATGAACGGAATGGATATGAATACCTCGTCAAACCAGTCTTCTTTGCTGGGTCTCATTTAGAATCCTTCCACAATGTCACCGAGCTTGAGCTTTCGCCCCGCCAGGTGAAGAATTGACAGCCGGTGACTATCGGAAGGGGTCATAGTCCCCTTGAGCCATCCATAGACTGTTGACAAATTAACTCCTAGCTCTTCAGACAAACGCTTGACTCCATAACTCTTGGCCCACGCCTTGAGCTTTACCTTTCCCCCGCCAGTATTGTTCTTTCGCATCCTAACGGGCTTTACAATGCCTCTTTTTTTAACATGGGTGGCGGTATGGCATTTTCTGCATAACCAAACTACATCTAAGGGTTTATCGTAATCCTCATGATGCGCCTCTATTTTGGTTTCCATCCTACAGACAGAGCAGACGGCTGGCCTTTCTATGTCACCTTTATACAACGCCACCATAATAGCCAGTCGCGCCTTTTTCTTTACAGCAGGGCTTGCCATCCTTGCCTCCTAATCTAATGGTAGGCGAAAATAATTCGCCCGCAAGAGGAATCTTCTCTTGACAGATTTTCTAGCGACCCTAGACTGGACCTGTAGCAAGCCACAGGAGACAGACATGGAACTCAACGCAACAGAAGTTACCATCAATGGAAAGACCTACCTTCCCAAAGAATTGGCTGGGCCGGTGGTTCTTGGCCCCTGCCGGATCATCGTGGCGGATCGTGGCTGGGTATTCGTGGGCAACTGTGAAGACCACACGGACGGATCGGTAACGATCTCCAACGCCCGAAACATTCGTAACTGGGGCACCTCCAAGGGCCTTGGTGAGCTTGCCAATGGCCCCCTGGCTGGCAAAACGAAGTTCGACGAATACGGCACTGTCCACTGCACCCCGATTGTCCAAATCAGCGTGAATTCGGGGTGGTAAATGAAAACCCTATTGATGGGGACTAACGGCTACGGCTACGGCAACGGCGACGGCTACAGCGACTAACCCCCTGTTCAGCAAGCAAGGAGACACCGATGCAAGAAACCAAATTTGAAGGCCAAACCCTCCAGAATGTTTTCGCAGAACTTCGCAAAGGTCCCAATTTCCCGCGCACTCCCCGCCCTATGGAGACGACATGAATACAGCAAACCGTCCCGCAATCGTCAGAGAAATGCACCTTGTCTACCTGGATAAGATTCGTAAATCTGGCGCCACCAACATGTATGGTGCAGGTCCATACCTGGAACGAAAGTTCTTCCTTAGCAGCGACGAGGCTCACGAAATTCTGGCCTATTGGATGAACACCTTTTCAGAGCGTCACGCCAAATCCGAAGGCCGTTAGTCCATCCACACAGGAGATCCAATGAGCAAATCTTCATCGTCATCCAGCGGCATCGGGTTCAGTAGCTTGCTGACCATCGTGTTCATCGTCCTCAAGTTAATCGGAAAGATCGACTGGTCATGGTGGTGGGTTTTGTCCCCCATGTGGATCGGTTTTCTCCTGGTCATCCTGGTCATCATTGGGGCGCTTGGCATCGCCTTCGCTCTAGAAAAATAATTCCATCCATCCACACAGGGAGTAGAGATGCAGCCCATGAGCGAAATTGATGTCTTGAAGGGCCTCCAAGCCTCAATCTGCGGCCTTGATCTTGACGCTCCACAAGATATATACGGGCTATGGCCAGTAGAAAGGGCCTTGGCTCTTGGTGCAGCCATGGAGGCCAGCGCGGGCCGGATCATTGCGGCGAATCGGGATTGCCCCGTGCAGAAGGCGTGGGGCGCGATCTGCGAGGCTGATTTTACCTTTGCCGATCTGAGCCCCGCAGAGGACGCAGCCATGGATGCCATCGAGCAGGCACATCCAGAGGTATACGCCCCAGCCCCGCTGACTTTCGACTTCAACCGAGACATCCTGGGCATCGTCCGGCCAAGGGAGGCGTGATGAGTATTACCATTCACCTATCCGAGATCAAGGGGCACGGTTGGCTTCCCACTGCATCTGAAGATGGGAAGGAATTCTATCGTGGTGAATTTCGCCAGACCATCAAGGATGCCCTTGAACACGCTGAAAGCGTGGTCAAGCGATATAAGGAACAGGTGAAGTCATGACCGATTCACGCGAAGGCGATACCGTGGTCTGTGACGGTTGCGGCGACCTGTTCGAATTTGAAGACATGAATCATCACGAAGATGGGAACCTTTATTGTGATGGTTGCAATTACGCAACCGAGGAAGAGAAGCTATGGGATCGCGCTGATTCCCTTCGCGCTGAGCTGGAGAACCGATGAATGGCGAAGTTAGGACAATCCAACCCCATGCGGTCAATACCTTCACCCCGGACCAAGTGTCCCTTCTCAAAAGTCAGATCGCCAAGGGAACGACAGATGATGAGCTAAAACTCTTCATCCAGGTTTGCCAGCGTACCGGCTTGGATCCTTTCGCGCGTCAGATATACGCCGTGGTCCGCAAGGATAAGAGTTCCGAATCCGGCAAGAAGATGTCCATTCAGACCTCAATTGATGGGTTCCGACTCATTGGCCAGAGGTCCAAGGAATACGGCGGCCAGGCTGGCCCCCTCTGGTGCGGGAGTGATGGGGTCTGGAAGGATGTCTGGCTCACGAAAGAGTATCCGGTCGCAGCCAAGGTAGGAGTGTGGCGCAAGGGCTTCTCTGAACCTATCTGGGGCGTTGCGCTGTGGTCTGAATTCTGTCAGGTGAGCCCATGGAATGGCGAGATCACAGCCATGTGGAAGAATCTTCCCACCGTCATGCTTGCCAAATGCGCCGAGTCTCAAGCCCTTCGCCGTGCCTTCCCGCAGGAACTCTCTGGGATTTACTCCGAAGAGGAAATGGCCCAGGCTGACAATGTGGTCGAGCCCGAATACGAATGGACCGAGGACCAATATGCAGAGGCAAAGCACCTGATAGAGGATCTGGGGCAAGCCCTCATGGATCTTGAGGTTCCAGAAGAGGAACAGACCACCATTCTCGCAAAGCCCAAGTCAACCATCGGAGATACATCCATTGGGTTTGAGAAGTGGGCGGATCGACTCGCGGCCTATTCTCTTCGGAATCTAGCGAAGTTTAAGCCTTCAGAAAGGGAGCCCGCATGAGCAAATTCGACACAACGCTTGCCCTGTCAGCCTATACCTGGGCCATCAAGGCCATTGAGGATGAAATCGAAAACATTCAGCCCCGCTGGTGGCGGCACAAGCTGACCCAAGCCGAACAGGACCGTATAACCGTGCTGAGAGCGCTGGAGAAGCGGTTTCGGAAGCACCGCGACGGACTTGGGACCGGCGCGAGAAAGAAGGCATCATGAATCCAACCACCTGCCGAGCCATCGACCCAGACACACTGAAGGGTTGCAAGAATGAGCCCATCCCAGGCTTCAAATCTGGGTTCTGTGACTACCACGAAAGCATGTCCGAAGAAGGCTTCAAGGTCTTCCGCAAGTCCGACCAGCGAGTAGAAACCAACCGGCGTAACCGTGCAATCAAGAAGGCCCAATCCGATGCCCGCGTCGAGGCCAGAAAGGCGGCACAGCCATGAGTATTCCACTTGGACCGCCATGCCACTTTGACAATGATTCGGATGAATCACAAATGCCATCTGATTTCCTAGAACGCAAGCAGACCCAGGCCCAAAAACAGGACTCAGACCCTGCCGTGAAGCTGCGGAGGCTCATACAGTGCCACGCTAACCCTGGGGCGAACTGGGCTGAACGGTGCTTGGCGCTGGTGGATGAGATGGAAGGCAAGATCAACGAACTGGATGCGCTGTGGACCGAATCAAACGCCAGCTATTACGACATGATGGCCGAACGGGATGCACTCCGAGCCCGTTTAGCGTCCACTAATCCACCGATAACGAACCCTTGAAACCATCACCAGGGCGGCAACGATGCCGATCCTGTCCAGGATCGCCTGGAGAAAGGAACACCGATGGCTGAATTGATCCTAACCGAAGAAGAAAAAGCCGCCGCGATTTGGCTGGAACTGCCTGACGAAACTGTTGGGAAGCTGGTCAAGAAGATCGCCGCCGACCTGCCGCGACTCGCCAAGGAAACCGACAAGATCACCACCACCGCCATTCTCTTGATGCTAGTGGGTTACAACCACGACCACAACAACTCCCGAGCGGTCTACACCCTTGAGGGGACGCTGAACAAAGACATCCCCACCGGGGACTGGCGGATCACCGTCGAGAAGATCAACTCGTAAGCGTATGTCCATCTGGAGGAACCATGCCTAAGTTCGTTAAGAAACCCATCGTCATCGAAGCGGTCCAGTTCAATGGCGGGATGCTTGCCATTCTGGATGCCGGATTCCCCGACTTCCGAGGTCATCCGTTACACCCCGGCTCCCTGGTGATCCCCACCCTTGAAGGGGACCACGAGTGCAAGCCGGGAGACTGGATCATCAAGGGCGTCGCCGGGGAATACTACCCCTGCAAGCCTGAAATCTTCGCCGCCACCTACGACCCCCTCCAATCCTGATCCTGTCCAAGAGCCGGAGGCTCCCTTGAACCAACTCGACCTCGCCACGCTGGAGTCCATGGAGGCAGAACGCGATGCCTTCCGCGAAGGGATGCTTGCGCTTCTTGGAGACCCCGACTTCCGCACCGAATATGAGTGCCAGCACGGAACCCCGCTTGGGAGAAAGTGCGTGAAGCATTGCAACCTCAACCCCGTCCGCGCTGCGATCAAGCTGATGCCGCGCTGATGTCCAGGAGGCGCGATGCGCTCATTCCTCCAATTCCTTGAGGACCAAGGGTTCCAGTCGGACGCCTGCGAGGCCCTGATTGAACCCGATTTCTACAGCCTCGCCGAGCGGATGCACAAGGCCCTTGAAACCATCCAGTCGATGGGGAACGAAAGCAGCCTGATCGACGCGCAGATGGCAACCACGATGGTCCTATACCCGAAAACCTACGGCACCGAGGCCAACAAAGCCTGGGGCCTCAACTGATGCCCATTCTGGAGGAACTATGAGCCAACCGCTTAAAAAACGGTTTGAAGCAAAAATTTCCTATGAACCTATGTCGGGGTGCTGGCTTTGGACCGGGGCTACCCGCCAGGGCTACGGCGCTATTAAGGAAGTAGGGAAACAACTAATAGCACATCGCCTATCGTGGACTCTCGTCAAGGATCCTATCTCAGATGAAGTAGAACTTGATCATATCTGCCGAAACCGAGCCTGTGTAAACCCCGAACACCTGCGATTGGCGACAGGATCACAAAACCAGTGGAACACGGTGAAACGCCGCGACAATGTTAGCGGGTTTAAGGGTGTTGAATTGTTCGAGGGTAAATGGAGGGCTCGGATACAGGCCCACGGGAGACGTTATTCCTTGGGGTTGTTTGACTCACCAGAATTAGCCCACGCCGCTTACCGAGAAGCCGCGATTCGCCTTCATTCCGGGTTCGCCAACTTTGGTTAGCACGACCCTTCGGTGCCCCGCGCCGTGATCCTAAGTTGTGATGTTATTCAATGTAACGCCGTTAGCATTCTGACCACCCGTTATACTCCACTTGGTACCCGATGCAGCGTGTGTATTGTTAAGCGACAGAATGCAGTAGTCAAAGATCCCAGATATGGTGATGCCGTTTGTGCAGCCTGCGCCTACCACATTATTGATAACGCTTGAATTATTCATGGTTGCGCCAATGGATGCCCAGTAGATGCAGTAGTTGGTAATGCCTTGGAATACGTTCCCTTCCAGGATCGTGTCGTTCATCCCCTGGTTGATGTTGATGCCGATAGGCATCGCTCTAAAAGAATTCCCTCGCGCATCGAAAGTGTGAATAGCATTGCCAAGCGTTTGGTTAATCCCAGCTGTTGTCTGACCGGCGAATACATTCCCGTTGATCTGCCATCGTAGGGCCGAGTTGTTTCCGAACTGAATACCGCTGGTCATATTCCCGGTACCGTAGAACGCACATCCTTCAACAATATTGTCAGGATGAGCATAGTTCGCGGAGTCACACTGAATGCCGATACCTGCCCAATCCAGGAACGTGCAGCCAATAAATTTGTTACGGGCAAATCCTGAAGGCCCACCGATGCAGGTGAACCCTTTCTTGAATGTGCATCCATCAAATAAACCATCGGCCATAGCAGTAACCTTGACTGTTCCAGCAAAGGTGCAGTCCCGAGCGGCGAATCCACCTCCCGCCGTAGCCATGTTGAATAAAAATGCATCGAGTGCTGAGTTTAGACGGCACTTAGACAGCCTGAAATCTGTGGTTGAACCCGATAGCCCACGGGTAACGTCTGCTACGGTACTGTTGTTGAATATGCAGTTAGAGGCAATCAGCCCAGTCCCACCGCCCTCATTTAGTCCATAGTAGCAATTGGTAAACGTGCAGTTTGAAACAGTGATGTTTATACAAAGACTAGAAGTTGCCACGCCCGCAAGAAGTCTATAGGTCGCCCCAAGCTCCACAGCAGGGTTGGAGTATGTCTGATCGTTTCCGCAATTCTTAAAGTCGCAATTATCAATCACAACATCTGAAGAATCTTCGCAATCTACGCCACTCGATCCCGATTTTTCGCCATAGCAATTAATGAACTTGATACCGCTTGAAAGAGACGCCGTTCCGGATGCAGAGTAACAATGACGGCCAGCAGTAGACGCCCAGCAGTTCTCAAACACAACATCGGTGCATGTGTTTGCATTCTGGCCAGCCGTATAGAAGGCATCCCCTGATGCAATACCACCACCCGCCACAAGGGAAATGGAGCAGTTCGTCACGCGGACATTGCTCACGGGGCCATTGAGCGACTGAACACAGATCCCGTTCCCAGCGTAGGAGGCATCCGTTTGGTGGGCAGCGGAGTTGATGACGCCAAACTTGTAGCCAGTAATATTATTAATCCTAATGTTTGAACAGTTTGATGCATAGATCCCCGTTACAGCCTTCACGCCAGTAGCTGTATTGGATGTTTGGCCCCCGCCATCAATAGCGAAATCTTCCAGTGTTATGTTAGATCTGGACCCCGCAGAACCAATCGCTACAACTGTCATCCCGTCTGTTGCTGCTTTCAGGATAGACGAGGGGCCACATCCAAATAGCCTGGTATTTGAAGGCGGGACGATGGCCGCCGAAACTTTAAATGTTGAGTTCGGATTAATCAGCACATTCGGATATGCAGTCAGGGCCGCTACAATTTTGGAGTAACTGTCCGTCGTACCTGTGGGGTCACATCCAAAGTCTAAAAGGCTTATTGTATCTGATGCCTTTGATTGCATTGTCCTAGATATAGCCCCCGTATAGGGGGCGAGGTAGGTTATCTGTGAGGAGTCTTGAGGGGGATTGACATTGACGGTTGCCGAAAGAGTAAGATTTCTTTTGTAGTCTATCGACCCTGCACCCTGAACAGTGATGTCATAAACCCCATCTGGAGCGGCGAATGAGTACTCCCCATTTTGATCCGTGTAGAAGGGATTCCCCTTGGGGACAGTAGGAGTAATCAATGGGTCTGCTGAATTATAGATGGTTGCTAGGGCTGGCGTTCCGGCCACAAACACAGACACAGACGCAGAAGGTTCAACACGCCCATAAATATCGCGCTTCTCTCCAAAATAACGCTGCATGAAACCCCCTATTTACATTCTACTTCATTGTGGACATCACGCAAAAAAGACTTAAACTTTAGGCTGGAGGCCAAATGGATCTTGAGATTGCAAGCCGGAACAAAATCACCAAGAAAGAGAAGAACGTCTTGCTAAGGGATGTGCCAGATGAAACCACACTGGGAGAATTGAAGGATAATTTCCTGAAGTATGCTGGGCTGAATGAAGAATTCATTGGGTTTTCTAAGATAATCATTGAACAGGAGGAAGTGTAATGGCTAAGATCAAGACTACTGGATCCTATAAGGGCAAGTCGAATAAACTTGGTGAAGGTGGCCGAGCCCAACAGATGAAAGATCAAGGCGTACCTGGTGGAGTGATTGGTGCGATTGCTCGGCGAGAAGGGGCTGCCCCTGGTGGTCCAAATTATCATCGCAATGAACATCCCATGATGAAGAAACTCAAGGGTAAGTAATGCCCCATGTCCCAGAAGATCCTAATAGACGATCCTGGAAATATGGAGTTACCTTCATCGGTAAGGTTGCCAAGCCTGGATGTAAGCCAGTCATTCAAGGGAATGGCCGTGTATCCCTACGGTTCACAATCAGGATTCCGTGTGGTATTCCCTTTGAAGCCCCTCCAGGTAGTAAGAACTTCAAAGACTTCAACATCCGTTGTATCTGGTTTGATCCTGACTTCCTTGTCAATACCAGTGATGTAGTGGAGGTTACTGGAACCCTCACAAGGATGTATGAAGACCTGGGGATCTTGGTGAATGATGCCAAGATGGTAGCTCGGTTTGTGTCAAAGAACAGTTAATTCATAACTTCGATTGAACAGCCGCGAGAAGTATAGACAGTTCCAGAGGCTACGCTGTTGGTAGCACAAACCTGAATCGTATAACTCGTAGCGTTAACAGTGGTCCCAGCAGCCGTGTTGGAGATTGGAATCACAAGGCCGGTTATGTCGGTAGTGGAACTTGCCACATTGAAGGTTCCCCAACCCCATACCGCTGTAGCGGAGTACTGAACTAAGGTTAGGTCAATATCGAAAGGCATACTAGTCATGCTGGCAGTAAGCGTTACGGCTGTAGGCATTGCACAGACCGTAACAGGAGTCCCAGCATTGAGCCGTAGAGTGATCAAAGTCGTTCCAGGGGTTGCTGCGGTTGTAACCGTTCCACCACATTTGACCCTTACCGATTTCCCCGTTAGTGTCCAGTTGGCAGGAAGAACCCTAGTCCCAACCCCGGTCCCAAGAATGTCTGTGATGGCCGTTGCTGAACCGTTTGAGCCTGTTGCAGTTTGAGTAAAGATGGTCCCTGTTAAAATGTGTTTTAATCCAGACGCATAGAATTCATGGGCTAACTGGGTGGAGTTGTAACCAACATACCCGGCCGTAGATACTGAAGCACTCGCGGTTAATGTTGCACCTAGTGTATGGACAGAGGTTGCAGAGAATGTCTGAGCCAGTGTCCAGGTATGAACGGAAGGTTGAGTTGTAATAAGGGTTGTAGCTAGAGCCCCGCCAGCAGTAGTTACATCACCCGTTAGAATCGGGAATTGAGCAGCGGCCAGTGTCCCAGTAAGCCCAGAGGTTGGGACACCCGTGAAGTTAGTCCCAGTCAAAGTTGGCGTGGTAGTAAATGCTGGGATTGCAGCAGCAGAACCTTGAAGTACCCCCGCTGCACCCGCGATAGACTGGGGAACCCCAGTAGACCCATAGATATGAACGCCATAATTGGCAGCGCTGAAAAACGAAGTAACTCCAGGCCCGGTTTGATATGGGATTTGGTTAGCCGTTCCTGCTGCTACCGCCGTTGCTGTAGCGGCTAGGGTCGCATTGGCCACCGCAGAATTGATTGCTCCTCCTGGAATACCAGTAAAGTTGGTTCCAGTTAGTGTTGGGGTTGTAGTGAAAGCAGGAATCGCTGCGGCGCTTCCTTGAAGAACACCAGCGGCACCAGCGATAGAAGCTGGGACACCTGTAGCTCCATAGGTATGAACCCCGTAGTTTGATGCAGAATAGAAGGATGTAACACCAGGTCCCGTTTGGTAGGGAACTTGGTTGGCGGTTCCTGCGGCTAATGCCGTAGCAAGAACAGCGGTCCCTCCTGATGCCAGCGCCCCTACTGATGCAGCCGTAGCGGAGATAGCACCCGCCGTATTCAGAATACTTGTCCCATCTGGTTTGACGCCACCAAGAACTGAAGATGTTGCCGTTGGAAGTGTGTACTCAGCTACCCAAGAGAGAGTCCCAGATCCATTGTTGTAGAGATGACCCGTGGCATTTGCCAACGCACCAAAGGTTGAAACGATTGCAGGAGTCCCAGAGACAGGCCAAGATGCTGCGGCTGGGGACGAATAGACAAAGACGCCCGATCCATCGTTATGAAGCCAACCAGCAGCATTAGCCAATCCACCAATAGAGGTAAGGTTCGTTGCTAATGGTTGTTTCCCATTTAGAGCCGTGTTCAAGTCACCTTGAGAGCTAAGAGTCCCAGTGATGCCACCCCATGCTACAGACGCGCTAAGGGCTGTCCAAGTTCCATCAGCCCTAAGATAGTTAACCGTGCCTCCTCCAGAGGCAGGGACAATACCGGAAGTCGATGATGTAAATAGGGCTGGGGTTGTTCCACCCGCAACGATAGCCCAGGTAAGATTACCCAGGCCATCATTCTTGAGATATCCAACTGAATCCGCTAGAAGGTCCAACTTCCCCAATGGACCTGTGACCATGTGCCCATCGTTCCATACCGAGGACTTATGGGTAATGGGCACCTGAATGCTCCAGTTCTGTTAGGGTGAAACAACAATCTTGGTAACAGCCAGAGAAGCTACAGCATTCGTTCCAGATTTGGTGAACTGGAAGGTTCGATACCGCTGATGGAACCGATAGGGAATCCGATAAGTTCCACTGGCAAGATTCTGGCTTGCAGCAGGAAGACCCGTGGCCATGCTGAAGATGACGGGATCAGCACCCGAGGTATTGAAAGCAGCCTCATAGTTGGTTCCATCCGTGGATCCCGTAACACTGATCGTATCGGTTGTGCTAACCGTGGCAAAGATCAGATCGCCCACACCATAGTTAGGGAGATTGTAATCCGTTCCGGTTCCAGTCGGAGGTTTGTATCCATTGTAATAGGTCAACATGGCCGTGGTCCCAGACGCTACCACAGTCAGACTGAGATCAGGTTGGTAATTCTTTTCGAGGCTTGCGTGTGCAGTTTGTCCAGCGATGATGCCCATAGTAGTTCTCCTTAGTTGGCGTTGAGACAAGCCCACGCAATGGTGGCATTGTCTACGGTTGAGGTTTTGACGAACTTCACGGCCCGCCATGGAGTATTGACTAACATAAAGTTACCATTCCCAAGCGTATTAGAAGCGAATACAGCTCCAGTTGAAAGATCAATAGGCCGCACAGCTACAGCACCGAAGGTTCCGGTAGATGAACCATCATTCCAGTCATAAGAGATGTAAACGCTAATGGTTTCAGAGGCAAGGCCAGAGATGGTGAAAGCCATACGATTATATCGTTGGGTTCCAGTTACAACTCCCTGGGCTGTTGCCGTAGATGGGCCAAGAATCCCGTTACTATATTCAAATGTGCCTGCCTGCATGATTAACCCCTTTCAAATAGTATAATTGACTACCTACGCCGTTCCATCAACATTTGTTTGATCTCTTTAATATCTGACTGCATCTCGGCTCTATCTCGATTAGCGATTTGTTCCATAGTTGAAGAATGGTCTTGCATTGCTTTGTCTGCCTGTTTCAAAAGTTCAATCTGACCTTCTGTTGCTGTTGCCCTTCGGTCATTCAAAATAACATAACCAACTAAACTTCCAAGCATCCCTACTACGGCAATAATTGAAGGAATATTAACTGATCGTTCAAAAGTCCATCCTCGTAATTCTGGAGAAACACAAGGTTCCCCAACTTCAACAGGACAATCTAGGTTTTCAAATCTCTGTGGTCCTGATGGAACACGATTAGGACCACTCATTACTTCCCTCCCTGCTTGGCAATGATGCTGTTTTTAGCCTCAGAACCAGCGGAAGAACCGAAATAATAACTAACTACCTGAATCCATGCTGTAGCGAAAGCTCCAAGCATGATATTTAGCATATCCTTGTTGATGCCTGGGATGTCATGGCGCATCATCCAGTAGAGCATCCCAAAGAAACCGAGTGTGATCCCATAGGCAAGGATTCTAGGCGTCCAGTCCTTAACGGTTTCTTCCCGTTTACGGGCGCTATCCCTATCTGTGAAGATAAGGGTTGCCTGCTGAACATCAAAATCAAGCCCGAGCTTTTTTAGAGCAATGACGGAATCAGTCTCAACTTTCTTGAGTTGGATAAGTTGATCACCTGTAAGCTGGCCAGCAGCAATGGCGGTTGCCGCCTTTTCTGCGTTTTCTGGGCTGGGCTCTAGCCCAAGAATGGAACATAGGCCCGATACAGCCACTCCAGCCGCAGGAGTCGCAAGGATGCCGGCTAGTACAGGGGCTACCTTCCCGATGGTTCCCTTCCAGTCGAAGCTCAAAAGTCCCCCTCTGCTGGGTCTGGTGTGATATCCACTGTAGGGTTTACAGAAGCCGCAACTGTCAACTTATTGCCAGGTTCCCGAGTAACCATAGCTACATGCTCTCGCTGGATCCTTGGAACCTCAATGCAACCCTTTGAGGATTCAAGAGAATCAGCACCTCCAGGCCCATGGATGAAGAACCCAGACCGCCCATAAGTCTCACCTTCAACCTGGGTCAGACTTGCGATCAGAGGTCCAAGGTGTTTGGGATAAGGCTGCGTAGACCAGTCACCCCAAGGACCAATTTCATAGACACCCTGGGGAAGCGGACCAAGATCATGATCCATCTGGTGGGCCGGTGAGTTCTTGCCCTCACCATGACCAGCCCAGCCTGTAGCGATCAATTCACCATTCTCATCAGTGATACGGCCCGTCACCTGGTCATAATTGAGATTCATATAACCTCCTTCTATAGTTTGCGTGTTGCTACCCAATTGTCAATAAAGGCTTTGGTATTCATTAGCTTTGCTGGCGGTATACCATCTTTAGGATCGGCGTGTTTCACTATCTCGTCGCCTAGACCCAGGGCAAGCATGGCCTTCTGTTCTGCTGGACTAGCAACCCTCCAGAGTCGAATCTGGTCCTCAAAGGAAAGCCCCTTGGCTTTAGCTGCTAGTTGGAATTCCTTGGGCATATTCAACTTATCAATAGTCTTTTCAACTAGATCAGGGTTGATGTTGCCTGAAGAGATCACATCTCCAAGAGCGCTATAATCTCCATCCTTGATAGCCTTACCCATTGCTTTTCTAGCGTCCTCTTCGTCTGATTTGTCCCATGAGGCTTGGACTTGTGGGGCTTTGTCTGAATAGAATCGGTTGTAGAGCCTTTCTGCATCCGTGTTGACATTCTTACCTCGCGTAAGTTGGTCCATCACAACAGATTTGAGATCCTTCTTACCCTCTAAGGCACTTGCAATCTGGGGCGCAGCGTAGTTTAGGACACCTCCTCCGAAAGCAACTGTATCACCTGTCCAGTTTTTGACAGCCTGTCCAGCATGTTCAAAGTCACCATTCGCTGCAAAGGATTGGGCATCCATCAAATCCCTGGAGTTAGGGCCTCGACCTCTCAAAGCTCCTACTCCATTGGCATAGGCACCTAGCGCGGTTACAGGGTTGATGTTGATTCCAGCAATCCTAGATGCTGAGGTCCAATCTTTATCTTCTACCGCCTTTAGGAAGAGTTGAGTCTTATGGGCCGAACCACCAATAAAGGCTTCCTTCTCTTGGTCGCCCCCTTCCATGCCCTGGAGCGCCTTACCGAGTGCTGGATAGACCAATCCCAGCCCAATGACTGTAGCTGCCACATGGGAGACAGCATCAGCCCTACGCTGGGCTGCAAGCTCTGGCGGGACAGTGGGATCAGCAGGTCCAATATCTTTGGCCATCAAAGTGGCAATCTTGGTGGCTGCTTTGTTGTAGGAACCAAAGAGAGAGATTCCAGGAGTATTATAGGCAAAGTTAGAAGCGGCATTAGCAAGTTGAGGCACCGCTCCAGATCCCTCCATCTCATTGTAAGTCTGACGATAGTTAGGATAAACAGCCCGATCAACTTCATGAACCGAATCAGCAAGCGGAGCGCCTGTATTGGCTTGGTAAAGGAAGTAGTTAAACAGCCTAGCCTTGGAATCCGTGGCCCAGGTGTACTTTTGGTTCATATTGTTGATAGCACCTAGCGCTCCATCCTTGCCTACATTGAACTGATCGGCGGTATTTCCAAAGGCTGCTTCCCTGGCCTGGGTATTGATGGACTTTTCACCCGCTTCCCGAGTCTCTGCATTCCGAGCTAGAATTTGATCAGGCACCATGATCCGGCCACCGGCCCGCATGACATCCACAGCATCCTGATTAGGTCTCCCTTGCATAATGGATTCAACGGCGTCCGAAGCCCGGTCCTGGGCATCCATGGCCATTTTGGGGCTTGAGGCAATCTTCAACATGCCACTGATATAACCGTGGTTAATGACGTTCGGCGTATGCACCGTAGGGTTGGCAAACCCAAGTTGGACGATCCCACGGTTCAACTTGTCTAGGATGCTAGGATCAGCATGGTCAGCCAGTGACTTCTCAATCATAGCCTTGATACGAGGGTCATAGGTTTTGATCCCTTGGGGATCAAATACCTTCTTAGCATCACCTTCAAGCGGTACAAATCCTTCTTTCGGCCCTTCATTTGAGAACTGAGAATTGTTGATCTGGTTGATCATATTGCGATTATCAATGGCAGTTTGCATCTGGATGTTGTTATCAATCACAGATTGCACGGGATTTTGACGGACGTTGATTCCAGTCTGAGCCTCGATCTCGGCAGAAGTGGCTGGGAGAAGTTTCTGCCCTGCGGCCTCTGGAGAACCCTTAACTACAATTGCCCTATGGGTAGGCTGTTCCCCACCGAATATCTGGGGCTGGGTTTGTTGAAGACGATCAACAAGCGCCTTCCCCTCTGGCGTCTGGTCTGTCGATCCAACATAGTTGCCAAATCTTTTATTAGCTTCTAGGTAAAGCTGAGTCGCAACGTCCTTACCTTGATACTCGGGATCAACTTCAACTTTGCGGACCTCAAATCCAGCAGGGGTTTTAGTAACCCAAAGCCTACCGATATCCTTCCCAGTATTGGGATCACGGGCTACCATCTGCTCATCATTGGGACCCATCAACCCAGCCTGACGGTTGTCTTGGTATGAGGTTGAATCGGCAATATCTACTTGAGAATCCAATGGAGCAGCACCCGGCTTTTCGACTGCATAGAGAGTCCTAGCTAGATCCGAGTTGGTTCCCGTCCTCATCTTAGAGGCATTCGATGGGGCCGATGGTTCTACCCCTCCAGTGATAACTCGTGGGAGATGGTTGGGATCCGCATCTGGAGGAAGACCACGCAACACCTGGAGCCTATCTCTAAGCTGCGTCTGATCTGACATCAACTGTTTCCAAGCGGGACTATCAAGGACCGTCTGGGCCTCTGGTGACACAGTAGGAGGCGGAAGACCTGCTACCTGTGCGTCGTGATAGTCCCGAACTTCGCGCATTACTTCGTCTGGATGCTGGCCCAGAACGTCGAAGTAATTTCTTGCAATGGCCTGAGAACCAAGGCGACGATCTGGGGCCGAGGCTAAAAGCCGCTCAAGCCCTCCTACTGTCTGACCTTGCTGTTGTTCCGGGATAGGCGTTTCACCTGTAAAGCTGGGTAGATCATTGAATGTCTTGGTCGGATTGGCCACAGGCTGCATGGCCTTCATTCCCATGCCCTGTAGGGCAGAAGTGAGTTGAGCCAGTGGAGAGTTGTCTACAGGAAGCCCAGCATTGGCACGAGTCTGATTGGATAACTGGCCAAGGCCCCAACCTTCAGCCGCGCCTAAAGGTAGTTTCTCAACAAGCGTCTTGAGCCCAAGGCTACCCTCAAGAGCATGAGACATAGGGATTGCAACCATTCCTGCGTTCAAAGCTCCTTCACCAAGGGCCGCCTGGTTCTTTTTGTCTAATGGAAGTCCAGCAGATGTAGCCTCATTGAAGGTTTGCCCAGTAGCACGGCCACCAAGAAGAGCCGCTAAAGCGGTCCCTCGTGTCGCAAAGGTTGAACCGGGAAGGATAGTGGCCAAAGCTGCATCCAATCCGACATCAGAACCAACCCGAGCAACCTGCCCCTCTGGAGTTGTAGGTTGTGGATTCAATCCATGGGCATCCATCCATGCACCGGCACTAAGCTGAATATCACCAAGATTCTTCGATAGGCTAGACCCCGTGGTAGCCCTTGCATCAGCCGTAGTCTTGATCCTGGCAGGCATGATGGGATCCCATTCACCCTCCACGGTTCCAGCAGGAGTTAGACCTTTATCCTGAAGAGAGGTGGTAGTTCCATTATCTAGGTTCTCTAAGGCCATTTGACCAAGCCCAACCGCACCACGGCCTAACCCAGTAACGGCACGAATTGGAGAGGTCTGGATCTGGGTTGCGGCATCATAGTTTGAATTCAGCGCATTTTTGGCCCCGAGCTTAACCTTATCCAAATAGGACAGATTGTTGTATTGATCCCGAGTAATCCCAGCCCTGGCCCAAGGAGAGGATTTTTCAACCCATCCTTTGAGATCAGCAACACTTTTATTTACCTGGGCCGTAACCTCTGGAGAAGGTTCAACCGAGGCAGGCACGGGTTGACCATTCTCATCAAGAATCTCTGGAGCATCTGGTGTAACTGTAGCTGTAATTGTTGGGAAATTGCGTTTCTGAACATCCGGCAAAGAAACTGGAGCCTGAAGTTTCTTGGCAATCTTTGGTGTAGGTTTAGCATTCCCAAGGGGATTCCAGTCTGCCGCTGGAGGAGCGGAAGGACCAGCAAGGGGATCCCATTCTTGATCGGGCATTCTTATTGTCCAGGAGTAGTATCAAGAACCGTTCCATCAGGAGGAGCAGCGGAAAGCACAGATCGGTAATGGTTGACGCCCTGTTGGACCACATTGTCATAGGCGGGATTCCCAACAGGAGGCATGACCGATGCAGCACCTTTAAGGGCATCGGCATCAGAGGCACCCCCATTTTTTAGAATCTGCATCTTCTCACCCGTAGTACGGGCAACCCAATTGATCTGTTTAGTGGCACGATCTAGGGCCTGTGCATTCAATTTAGCCGTAGCATTTATAACCGGGGCGCCACTCGGATTAGCTCCGGTTGGAGGTTGATTGTTCCTGTTAATTTGTGATTGGATTAGTGATCCATACATCGGGTTATCGCCACTGAAGAGGACATCATTCTTATTATCCAAGAAGTCAGACTTTGACTGAAGATTATCAATCTGGGCTTGGATCAATGGGACTTGTGCATCCAACTTCTTAACTTGCGCTTCATTCAATGCCTTTTTAAGCCCCGCAAGTTGGGAAGCAATCTCATTTTTTTGGGCTGCGATCCGAGTCTGAATGTCTCGTTTCTGGCTTTCACTTCCCCCTGCGCTAAAGTCTATCTGAGGTCCACCAAGATCCTGAATACGTTGGGAGAACTGAGCAGCATTCTCTGGGGTAGCATACTTTCCCGCTGCTGCCATTTCCTGGTTGATCCGCTGATCCTTATAGTTCTGGTTCATAGCACCCATGTGTTGCATCTGGGCACCGTGCATCTGCTGTTGCATTCCCATCTGCTGGCCAGACCGAAGTCCAGCCAAGAACTTATCGGCAAACGTAGGCATCTGGGCCAAGGTCATTTGATCTTGATTCTGGGTCTGCAATCCCTGTTGCTGATTAGCTAAGAGGCTATCGTAGATGCTCATTGGGACACCCCATACGGTGGAACAGTGGAAGCCCAAGCCCCATTAGTTCCATAGGCTCCAGTCTGCCCGGTCCCTACAGGATTAGACGACATGGTTCCATAAGGATTGTTGACCGCATTCTGATTATTCAACCATTGCTGCATCATATTGTTTGAGTTAGTAGTCCCAGCATAGTTCCCGATGATTCCAGAAAGACCGCCGAGCGCATTCTGTGTCTGGGCATTTGAAGCAATCTGGGAATTGGTATTGGCCTGGTTTGCGTTCATATTCAGGCCAACTTGGGCCGCCTGCTGCTGAGTTCCCTGACTGGACAGGTTTTGTCCAACACCTTGACCTAGACCCATCTGCTGGTTATAGAGTCCCGTGTTGGTGGCCTGAGTAGCATTTGCAGCGTTCTTATTACCAGAGAGAAGATTAAGGGCTGTAGTTAGGTTATTGAAATTGGTCTGACCGCCTTGGACCTGTGCCCCAAGAATCCCCTGTGCCAGTTGGTTCTGGTTTTGGCCCTGAGCAAGTTCCGACATGCTAGAACTACCCATGCCCCTAGCTGCATTCTGCTGATTGGCTAGATTCTGAGCATTCTTGTACTGGTCTGTAACCTGCTGGCTGATGTAGTTAGCCTGATTAGGACCATTTTGAAGATAGGAAAGCATGGGATTAGAGGCATTCCCACCAGATCCAGTTCCACTGCCTCCATAAACTGACTGTTGAATGTTCTGAAGTTGTGCCAACTGGCTTTGGGCATCCTGAACCTGCTGATTATAGGTTGCCGTATTCCCCGTGATCGTCTTCTGAGCATTCTGATAATCAGTCAGTTTGGGTTGGATGTTCCGATTATAGGTATCCTTTGCCCACTTACTAAAAGAGATGTCCTGATTTTTAGAACCATACTGGCCACCAGTAGAGTTCATGAAGTCTTGCCAAAGGGGATTATCAGATCCTCGCTTATTGACTAGATCAGAGGGATTGAGAACCTTCCCATCCGATCCCACCCATTCAGGAGGGATGAAATCCGTGATTTTGGCGCTACCTGGACCTTGCGCCTGGAGAGCAGCAAGAGTCTTTTGGGCCGATGAAATCTGATTATTGAGATCAGTAGCGCCACCCCCATAACCCATCAACTGGTTATAGGTGTTCTGGTCCTGATAGGTCTGGAGTTGAGGAGCCGTAGTGTTAGAAGCATAGACTACACGCCCAGTAACGGGATCAATATAGGATCCGCCATAGGTTCCAGATACGGCCCCAGGAGTAACCGGCGCATTCAGAGTAGGGGCAACTGCCGCGCTTGGCTGATTGTTATGGGCTGCGATAGCGGTTCCACCAGCTACGGCTGCACTACCAAGGGCACTCCACATCATCGTCATGACTTCACCTCAAGATATGGAATCCTTTGCTCTAGTTCTTCATAGGTCAGGACTGAAAGACGATCTTCAAGGGCATCAAAATCAGTTGAATTAGTTGGATTAGGGTGCATCGTAACGAAAATCATGTCTTCCTCTATTGCCAAGATCCGCTGCGTCCCTGGTTCTGTAATAAACATAGCAGGGGCACTCATTATAATATCACCATCCTCTGATATGACTCTTGCCCTTCCCGTCATAATGAAGGAAAAGTTATGTTCAGTATGGATCTTTGATGCAATAAGGCTACCCTTTTTCATGAATATAGATCGCCGATACATACCGTTGACCACGGAATGATCATATGTCCCACCATAATCCGCTATCTTGCTCATCTCCTGGCCAAGATCATTAATGGCTTTCCTTACTACATCCCGTTCTCTCCCAATCACATTCAACAGTTCATTATATTTCTCGGTAACGGCATCTTGACTGTCTAATTTGACAGGATGAAGGGCATCAAGATAACGGTCTACGCACTCTGGCATAACTGAGTCCCAGTCGAAACACGGGCAGGATCGGAAGGTAAAAGCCCTAAAACGGCCATACTCTCTAGATGATCACCATACCCGGAGCAATTCCTAATTCCCCAAGGCAAGGTTTCCATCCTAAAACCCATAGCCTTAATGGTTCGGATGGTCTGGGTCCGAGCAATGGGGATGTGAACCCCTACCCGCTCCATACCCATCTTCCCAAACCACCGTTCCCGAAGAATAGTAGCAGCCTCGATTAATAGATCGCGCCGAGTATG
>Ga0214198_1000076_pt1 | contig 29262 bp, 43 predicted proteins | sample TroBogEpilimnion_20_FD_153036 | JGI IMG/M metagenome (GOLD analysis project Ga0214198, IMG submission 153036) | Freshwater microbial communities from Trout Bog Lake, WI - 20SEP2008 epilimnion | ecosystem: Environmental > Aquatic > Freshwater > Lake > Epilimnion/Euphotic zone | place: Trout Bog... | reverse complement strand
CTTGATTTGGCCTTGAATTTTTTTAAGTTTCTCGAAATTTGCTTAATTTTTAGGCAGGTCTTGGCACGATTCTTGACTCATCGACGTCGCGGTTCGCCACTGAGCCAACGTGTAGTCGTGGTGCTTGCCACCCACCCAGTGCCGGTAGATGCCTTGGTGTTCTAGTGCTGTCTTGTGGCTATGGCATGGCGTACACAATGATTGGAACAAGTTATCAAAGAACGCTTCTTTACCAATAGCATTCCAACTAAACACATGGTCCACTTGAATGGCTTGCATTATGCGACCTTGGGCCGCGCAGCTTGCACATAAAGGTTCACGGCTTAGTTGCGCTGTCCGAATGCGCTTCCATGCTGGCGCGTCGTACATTGCATTGAACTGGCGTCTGTCTTGTGTGACTTTGGGTTTGTATGTGTCACGGCCACCATGTGCAATACAGAATGTGCTTAACCGACTGCGGTTTTCTTTACAACCCAGTTCGGCGCATCGTGTATTGGATGGCAGCGTTGGCATATCAATTGTCCGTAGACGGTGGCGACTCAATGATATGAATTGGGTTGTTGTCAATCCAAATGTCAATGTCAATGTTGTTGCGTTCGCAGTATGGTAGTTTGGCTTCGCCTTTGGTTTCGATTACGCAATCTTTGCCAATGATTTTGCCGATTGAATCGTACAAATCGGCCAGTTCATCGGGGTCTGTGCTGTGCGTTACGCAATAAACCTTGTCTTTACGCAACCAAACCAATTGGATAAACACGTTCCAAAACTTAGGGTCTGCGCTGTAAGTCTTGTGATAGTCCAAAGCAAATGTCAGTTTGCCTTGTTTCTTTTCATCTAACCCAAATTGTTGGGCTTCAAACATGGTGGAAAATGGGCCAAACCCATCTCTATACCAACCGTCGGGCTTTTTAGCGTAGTGCATCGTTCATCTCCGGTAATGGCACATCATTCGGCCATAGTCCAAGCAATTGTAGTTTTTTTACAGTTTTCATGTGTGCGTTTTCCCAAATTTCCATTCTTTGAGCTTTTGATAGTCTTGAACCTTGGTCAATCATGGCATGGCAAGTTTGGCAAAGTGCGGCCACCATGTTGTCGTCAGCTTTGATTGAACGTCCTTTTCCAAATCCCCAATTGGTGTGTGCGGCTTGCGTTTCGCCGTACTGTTCGCAATGTTGACAATTTAGCGTTGCCACGGCCATCAATAGGCGCTTGGAACGGATGTAATCACGTTTCGGGTAGGACAACATCAATTCCCGCGTTTGCGGCCCATGCAAGCAACCATTCTGTAAATTCGGTGGCTTCTTGTTTGCTGAAATCACGCGTTTGTAAACCAAGCTGTACGACGCGCTGATTGTCTAAACTTGGAACCACACGGCCAGATTTGTGGAAAACTTCGCTGGAAAATTGGTCAACTAAAAAACGCTTCCAGCTTTCCGTGTCCCATCTTGCACCCATGTGTTCGGCTTCTTTAGCAATCTGGTAAATGATTGCATGAAACATCGCGTTTTGGTCATTTGTCCGTTTTTCGTCTTGTATTATCATTTCTAAACGCCTGTTGTTAGTTAATGCGTCTTTGATTTTTGGCCAAAGATTTAATAAGACTTCATGCGCTTGTTTAGCGTCATATAAAACGACTTTCATTATACAACTTCCACAACGTTTTGATTATTAGAAATAATATAATTTCGCGTTTTAGCTATCATGCGTTCATATTCAGCGCGTGAAACGCTTGTGCGTTGTAAGTCGTGATATTCGTACAAATCACGCAATGCTTGCAACCCTTTGGCAGTTGTCACCATTCGTTTTGTCTTTTCATATCGTTGGGCCGCTGCTAACAATTCAGCTTGCGCTACATCACAAATCGGCAGCACTTCCGGGCCAATCCCATTCAAACCCATTGTTTGGGCCAAGTTCAATATATCGGTTAACGCGCGCCAATCGGCCACGGTTGCTTTGCCTTTGCTAAGTGATTCCAGCGCCGACAATTCCAACACGCGCAATTTGTCCAATGCGTCTTTGGTGGTGATAGCAGCGCCAGCAATAGCGTGTGCTATCGGGTCTATCAGCTTGTAATGTTTGCGCTTTGTCTGTTTTCGCATTAGTTAAAACCAAGATGTCCTGATTCGATACGATTTTCAGCGTAATTAGCCAATTGCCATTCACGTTCGCTGCGGTTTGTATTTGATTTCACCGTATTACCAGTTAATTCAATCATTCCTAGTTTTTGCATTTCTTTTAATCGACGACTAATTTGGTTTTTGTCCAAATTGGCAACATATGCAATCATCGATGCACCCATAGGGCCGTATTGTTCCAATGCTTGTTCGATGCGTGGAATGTGATTGCTAGCAACTTCAGCAGCTTGTTCAGCAGCTTGGTGTGATGTGATTGGGTCTGTTGTTCGTGCGCGTAGCATATCTTTGGCAAAAAAGTTTTGTATTGTATTGATAACGTTCATGATAAAACCTCAAAATGGTGCGTCGTCAAAGTTGTCAGGGTTAAATTTGGGTTCGCCCGGTTTGTTGGGCAATGGTGTAGTTGGGAACGGCCAAGTCATAGTCTTTTGTCCACCCAGTTAATAAACGCTTCGCAAGCGTCATTCATTGCTGATTCGGTAATCATGTCAGTGATTTCTTCATCACCAAACGACATAACACCAACCACATAGCATTCGCCGGGGTCGCCGGGTTCGTCCCGTGTTGCTGGTTCGCCAGATTCGTAATAGATTTCCCATTCTAAACCGCGATAAAAGAATTGATGGTTCATACCAAAGCCACCGCCAAAAACCAAGCCAACAAAACAGCGATAACAACCGCCAATCCATAGTCCAAGATTTTTTCCAGAATCATTTTGTTTCCAATCGTGTGATGTGATGTGCCAAAAGCCATTTGTCGCCAAGGATGCGAACTGAACGCACCCATGCGCGGATGTTGTGCCGAACCAAGTGGCGCTCAATGTCGGGACGGTCAAAATTGCGACGTGCGCGTTGTAGCATTTGTGTGTTCATAATTGCCTGTTTTGTGTTATCGATGATGGATTCTAGTTTAGATTTCTAAACAGTTCAAGACTTTATTTAAAAAAAACTAGGTGGTTTCCCTAATTTTCTTCAAAACTTGCAGGGCATCATCGACGGATTCCACTAAAAACGGCCTAGCGCCGGACCATTCGGACCACCAAGTCATTTGGCTTTCGCGTAATAAACGCGCACTTGGCACTTTGTCACCGTCCTTAACTTCCATCAAGATGTTCACCCGTTTGTAGCCAACAAGCAAATCAGGACAACCACCGCCAACTTGCCCAAGTGATTGAACGGTAGCGCCAGCGTAAAGCAAAGCGTCAATGATGCGATTTTGGTTTGCGTCGACTTTGGCCGCCCGTCTCATTTTTTGAGTTCCTCTGTGAGTTTCTCAAGGTAATGCAGAGCTTTTTCAGCGTCATCCATTGCGTCAACTTTTCGGCCTTGTCTCATGCTGTATTTGATAATGTTGCCTTTCAAAAATCCGATGAATTCTTCCCGCGTTAGCGTGGCGCGCATGACTTCCCATGGCCGAATTATCATTTCTTTGTAATGATTCCCACCGACTTGTCGTGTGTCTGCTGTCATATTCTGCGTGTCCTAAGTGTTGTTATCCGTTCAACAAGGGCGTTTGCCTCTGTTTTGCCGCGTTTTTTTTCAATTTCCTTGATAGTGTCCCGCCACCATGCAATCGCTTCTTCACGGCCACATTCCATCGCCTTCTTGTCAAACCGCGATTTCCATTCACGCGCTTCGGATTGACGCATGAATTCCAATTCTGTGTTGCTATTGTCCAACTGCATCTCCTAAACACCACAAAGCCCAAGTAATAACCGTCCAAGGAATAGTTTTGTCACCCATGCGTACAAGGTCAAGGATTCTTGCAGCTTCAAGTTCTTCAAAGTTGTAATGGTCACGCATCAAATTAACTCCAACGACATTTGTTGAACTTTCTTATCTTGTAAATCTTTATATGCAAGATTAAGTTCGCATCCAAGATATTTACGACCTAAAGATTGTGCAACTTGAGCTGTTGTTCCACTTCCCATGAAAGGGTCAACAACAATACCGCCAACAGGCGCGCCCGCCATAATGCAAGGCTCAATTAACTCATCTGGGAAAACAGCAAAGTGTGCGCCAGCATAAGGCTTGGTGTTGACAGTCCAAACACTTCGTTTATTTCTTTGCCCATCGTATTCTTTGTATTCGGAAGGTCTTGCATTAACTCCTTTTTGTCCTTGACGTTCGGCACTCCCTTTTGCCGCTAAAGTGCCAGCAGGTATTACGCCTTCTTCTTTTATTGCTTCATTGTCGTAGTAATACTTTTGAGACTTGCTTAACAAAAAAATGTATTCATGCGCTTTCGTGCATCGGTCTTGAACCGACTCAGGCATAGGGTTTGGTTTGTGCCAAATGATGTCTTGGCGCAGATACCAGCCATCTGCTCTTAGCGCGAAGGCCAACATCCAAGGTATGCCAATCAGGTCTTTGGGTTTGCAGCCAGCAGGAACAAACGAACTGGCTTTTGTGTGGGTCATGTTGCGCTCATCGTTTGTTGTGCCCAAATTGCCTGCTGGCCCTTTTCCGCTGCCAGCGTAGCTATCCCCAATGTTTAACCAAACCGTCCCATCATCCTCAAGAACATCCCATACACATCGGAATACTTCAACCATAGCTTTAATGTATTCCTCTGGTGTTTCTTCAAGACCAATCTGGCCTTCATGTCCATAATCACGCAAGCCATAGTAAGGCGGGCTAGTAACGCAAGTTTGAGCTTTTACGCCTTCTGCCGCCCATTGGCGCATCGTTTCACGGCAATCACCGAAAACAATTTGGTTCAATTTTTACCCCTTAATTGGTTTAAACGTTCACGAATATGGTCAGGCATTGGAACGGCTTTTGCGCGTTCTTGAGCAATAATTTCCAAGGTGCTGACCTGCTTTTTAGTCTCAGGGATTTCAGCGCCATCCCATCGTTGCTGGTTAAGGTAAACCAAAGGTGCTGGAATGTATGCGCCATCCATCTTTCGCCATTGGTCCGTGGTTTTCATCCATTCAACGTGTTTGATAATTTGGTCACAACAAGTTTCGCAATAAAGTTTGGCCCATTTTTGCAAACAAGCCGATTTCGCGCCTTTTCTTGTTGACTTAGGCCAAGCTGCCCAAAAACGCTCAAATCCTGATTCATTCATCGTTTGTGCTTTCATGTGGTGAATGTAACCCGGTCCATTTGTCTTGTTGCTCTTTTAAAAAGTCAGGCAACAAATTAAACAAAAGTTTTGTTTGGTCGGGAGTAAACAAAAATTGCGTTTGGTGTCCACATTCAAAACAATCTTGTTTTATTACGAAATAACCCATGTCTGAAACATAAACTTCAGTTGGGTAACTGTTACTTAATATCATGTGATTTCCTTTCTGTTTTTAAACTGCTTTTTGGTGAATGTTTGAGCAAAGCACAGCCTAACCGTGGTCAAAACCAAAGTTCGCTTGTGCCTTCTGCTTTTCGGAGCCATGTCCTCGCATCGCACTGTCCAGACTATTTTCAACCACCACGCTCTAGACTTCGCCCACGTTCCCCGCTTTGGTTCGCTCATGTAACGGGGTATCTCATGCCCAACCATCGACGTACCGCATTGGGCAGTCCAAAAGCAAAAACCCCGCAAGATGCTCTGTGGTCTTGGCTCTTGGCGAGAGCAACAGCAAGACGATTGAAGTGACTCAAAAGACTCGCTTGCCGTACGACAAGACCACACAGTACCCTGCGGGGTTAATTTAATCACTTCATCGTCCAGATGCCACTCTAGACGGTTCTGAGTATACACGAAAATTTGCCTTGTCAATAAAACCATTCGGGCCGCAAGTTTCGCAAGTCGTAAAGCCGACCCTTTGGAATGGCCTTCCATTGCGACACCGCGCCTTTTGTGATGCCCAACAGTCGCGCCAATGCGTTCGACCCACCTGCCAATTTAATTGCAATTTCTTTTGTCATCCGTTCAGTTTACTATACAATGAACGTCCCATCAACAAAACAGGACATGACAATGGACCACACAAACCGAACGCTATATGGCGTTTTAAGCCAACTTCGGCAAATTGAAGATTCAGACATCACGCCATTCGTGGCCCGACAGCTTATCGCCAGCACAATGAGTTTGCTGAATCAATCCAGCGCTGATGTGGTCAAGGCCACAAAAGACCCATTGATGGACGCTTTCATGCGCTTGGATGACCTTTGCGAATCGGAGTTCTACAAAAAATGAAAGTCTATAAAGCAATCAGCGACGTGCAAGCCGCATTGTCGGTGCGTGGCATCGCCAAAAATCGCAAGACGGATTCCGGGTCAATTTACCATTTCCGGGGCATCGATGACGTTTATAACGCCTTGGCCGAACTGCTGCCAAAACATGGCCTTTGCATCTTGCCGCGAGTGTTAAACCGAACCTGTGCTGAACGGGTTAGCGCCAGCAATAAGGTTCTTTTCTACGTTACCGTGGAAGCTGAATTTGATTTCGTCAGCGTTGAAGATGGTTCGAAACACGTCGTTAAAACGTTTGGTGAAGCAATGGATTCGTCCGATAAAGCCACCAACAAAGCCATGTCCACGGCTTACAAATACGCCTGTTTCCAAGCGTTTAGCATTCCAACAGAAGCTATCGATGTGGAAATTGACAACCACCAAGTTAGCGGTGGCCCATCATTGGCCGATTTGACGCCATACCTTGCAAGTATGGAAAACGCGCGAAACCATGATGAACTAAAAACAGCTTACTTTGCCGCGCTAAAGTTTGCTGGCGGTAACATCCAGCTTCAAAACCAAATTCTTGACTTAAAAGACCGGAAAAAAGCAGCAATATGATTCAAGGTTCACCAGAATGGTTTGCCGCCCGGTGCGGTAACGTAACAGCTTCACGAATTTCAGACATCGTAGCCCAAACAAAATCAGGTTATGCAGCGTCCCGCGCTAATTACATGAGCCAATTGCTTTGCGAACGATTAACCGGAACGGTTGAAGAATCTTTCCAGAATGAAGCCATGAAATGGGGAACGATGCAAGAACCGTTTGCCCGGGCAGCGTATGAAGCGTCAAACAACTTATTTGTGGATGAAGTGGGTTACATACCCCATCCCGTAATTGAACACGCTGGCGCGTCGCCGGATGGCCTTGTTCGGCTTGATGGCATGATAGAAATCAAGTGCAAGTCAACCGCCAATCACATCGAAACCATTTTGTCGGGCAAAGTGCCTAAGAACCATTACGACCAAATGCAATGGCAATTAGCGTGTTCCGGGCGAGATTGGTGCGATTACGTTTGTTATGACCCACGGATGCCGCACGAACATTTGAAATTGTTTGTGAAACAAGTGGTTCGTGATGACAAATACATCGCCGAACTTGAACGCGAAGTGATAAAATTTTTGGGCGAACTTCAATCCAAGATTGATAGTTTGCTTTCGAAGTTGTAGTTGTATTCGGGAACCGGTTAAGCCAACGTTCAAGGATGCCGAACCATGCGGTTTTTTGGCTTTCTCGCATGGAATTTAAAAGGCCAAATTGACGGTTCCCACCTTTTTACGACAACACTTGCAGGGCTTGCCGGGTTAAATGCACCCGTTCATCCAAGCCAAATGTGCCGCCATTGATACGGCGCGTCAAACCTTCCCAATTTTCATCTTCTGCCAATGGATTGCACCCGTGTGTAACCCAAAACCAACCACCGCTTTGAGCCGCATAAAGTGGTTGCGAAACTGGTGCGGGGTTATGCACAAAATCCATTCCAACGGATTGCCCAAAGTGCCAAAAGTTGTCGTGGCCGGTTAGCTGGATAACGCCGCGTCCGTGATAAAGCCAACCATCGCCGGATGCTTCATCGCGGTTTCCCATGCGGTTGCAATAAATCCTGTTGGCGATGCGTTGCGGTTGGTGCGCGTATTGCTGGATTTCTTCTGGTTTGAACTTGTGGCCAAATAGCCGTTGCAAAGTTTCCGCAGAATAGTTTAGATTTTCTTCCAGCTTGCGGAAATGGCCGGATTCGTGGGAACACTGCCCAATAAACGCCGCTTGTTTACGCACATCATCAATCATGAACCGACGAAATGTAGCGTTTAGCGGTTCTTCCCATTCCGGGCCGATTCCAAGTGCGTGAAGTTGTGCCGCTGTAATCATTTCACACCAGCGTTTATGGTTTCGCGAACGTTGTTGTATTGGGCGATGCAGGCGTTAAGTCTGGTGATGGCGATGTCGCCTTCTGCTGCGATGGTGACAATATCTTTAACAGCTTGTCGCTCAGATTCGGTTCCATTGCTTGGATTTCCGCCGGTAGTTCCGGTACTTGAATCGGCTTGTACGGGACAACTGGTTGGGAACCGCAATTCGCCAGAATCAATGCGCTTGAAAGTATCAGACTGTTTTTGATTGATTGCATTGGTAGCTTTCCTTAATGCTGCTGTCTTTTCTTTAATGGCTTGCGCCATTTGAACTTCTTTTTCCCGCGCTTCAGCGTTTAGCCTGTCAATTTCGGCTTTATCTTCTGCCACGCGCCGTTCGTATCCTTTGTGGTCTGCCACAAAATACCCACCGCCAACGGCCAAAACCATACCGCCAATTTGCATCATCAATGCGTAAGCAGCAATAACCGGCAGCAGCTTGGCAAAATAACTAACGCCGTATAACGCCAATCCCGCGATAAACGCTAAAAGTGCAATGTAGTAGAACAACCCTTCAAAGAACCAACTAATCATGGGTGCGCCTCTGCCCTAGCTTGCGCCATGCGTTCGCGTTCGTGTTCAGCTTCCAGCGTAGGTGGGCTTTGTGGTGTTGGTGGCGGTGTCCAACTGGGTGTCATCATTACTACTGGAGCTGGTGGCGGTGGTGGTGGCGGTGTATATGCAGCGGTGTTGTTCTTGGCCGCTGTAATCATGTTGGATGCTTCTGTGGTAATGCCTTTAGTCAGAATCCCGCCAATACCGCCCACAATCAACAAAACGATGTCGTTCAACATCTTGGTGTAGGCTTGGTCTATGGGCGCCATTGCCTTCATGGGTTGCGTAACGAACGTAACCGAATAAAGCAAAGCAATGGTGATAAAGCCAAAAATCAATGTTACCATAATGATGACAAACGCACGAACCCGTGTGTCTATTTCATCGGCAGTTAGTCGCGCTTGGTCCGGATTGCGCGTTAGAAGGGCCAGCAATATTTCCTTCAAGTTTTTTCTCCAAAATCGGCGCGATTAAATAATCCGGGCAAGTTTGCGTAAATTCGCAAGCCGGTTTCAGACATTGCGCGTCACCAAAGTGTTTAGGGTCTTGGCAATGATAGCGGTATTCATCACCGCAAGCACTAAGACTTGTGATGATGAACAGTATGGCTATTTTTTTTCGCATAGTCTATGGATTCTTGAATGAAGAAATAACCAACAGCGCCAAGAACGATAACCAAAACAATCACCAAACCCACAATAAAAAATTCTTCTTGTTCTTCTTTTTGCTTCTTTGCGCGGTCTTTGGCAGCTTGTTCGGCAAACTTGTCCGCTTTGTCCATTTCCCCGGCGCGTTGTTTAATCTTGTTCCAAACGTCAATCTTGCCAGCTTGCATGAACAACATTTGCAGTTCGGATTCAAACTGCCGCGCTTGTTCCAGCGCCATTTCAATTTCGATGGCCGCGCCCATGTTGGAAGCGTTGCCCGATTTTTTGGCTTCAGTAACCGTTTTAACGGCCACATCTTTAGCAGTAAAGTATTTGCCCAGTACCGGGCCTAGCGACGCAACATCATCAACGGTTTGGCTTGCTTGTTTAACCAGCTTAACCGCTTGCTGAATGCCGCTAATGGCTAGGCTAATGCTTACTGGGTCAAACATTTACTTCCCCGTCATGTTGTGCCAATAGACAGTGATTAAAGCCCCAATGCCAGCAAGAACGGCCAATGGTTTTGCCAGACTAGCAATCCAATTCAGCACCTTCACTGCGCCTTGTGCGGCCTTAAACGCTTCCACTATATCCTTGGTGTTTGACTCAATTGTGTCAACCTTGGATTCAACGGCGCAAAGACGGGCGTAAATTTGTTCGTGTGTGACGGGTTCCATGATGGCCTTTTATGGGGAATCTACTTGTGTCATGTTTTGTAGGTTCGCAACTAGGCGTTCATCTTGTGGGTTGAATTCTAATGCTTTTTGGCACTGCAAGATAGCTTCATCTTTTAAACCAAGATGCCATGCGCTGATACTTGCCAAGTCGTGCGGTTTTTCCGTCCAAACCGACGGGTCCATTGTGTAAACCGCCTGTTTATCAGTAATTTCCAGTGCTTGCTTGGCCGCTGAATATGATTCCACCCAAAGTTCCCGACGATAGCAAAACATAGATAGTTCCACCCAAGGTTCGCGGGTGTTTGGTGCTTCAGCGCAAGCCAAGCGTAACCATTTGTGGGCTTCCCAACCGTTACCCAATTCATCGTGTGATTTGCCCAATAGCCGCATGGCATAGCAGCGTTCGTTTTGCCAATTGGATTCAGGCATAGCCAAGTAACGATTCAAAGCGTCGATGGCTTCTTGCCAACGGGCGTAAAACGTCAATTCACGGGCATGGTAAAACGCATTTCGCGGGCAGCGCGGGTCTTCTTTTACCGCCAGTTCCAGCAAAGGCATATATTGCCCACGCGATTTGGTTGGGTCCGGATGGTGGCTAACCAGCAGCATATCCGTGTGTGCGTAGATTTCATTTGTGCGGCCATCAGGCCTTGGATATTCATGAACTGGGTGATGGAAATGGTAGCCGTGTCGTGAAAAAATTTTTTCATAGAAAAAAGCAATTCCACATCCCCAATCAAACTTATACCGTAGACGGGTGGTTCCTTCAACCCAAACCCGTTCAATTTCTTCACGCCAGCCGGGTTCCAGCACTTCATCCAAATCTAAACTTATTACCACATCAATGTCGCGTGGCAATAATGCGATTCCAGCGTTTCGGGCATGGTCAAACCGCCACGGCGAAATGCAAATGTCATGCACTTGTGCACCACATTCCAATGCAATTTTTACCGTGTCATCGGTAGAACCGGTATCCGCAATAGAAATTAAATCCGCATCTTGCGCGGAATCGCAAAACCGTTTTACAAATTGCGCTTCATTTTTGCTAATTGCTGAAACAGCTATTTTGAGCTTTCTTGTCATGTCCTATTCCATTCTTGAAAATGTTTTTGTTCGGCTTGTTGTCGCGCAAAAGCCGCTTGCTCAATAGTATCAAAACGGCCAATAGAAATTGATAAACCATTGACTCGAATTGATGCCTTCCATCGTCCAGTATATTTTTCCCACGAAACGCCTTTGACGCCAGATTTATTGGATTTTGATACGCCAAGGTTTTTTCCGTTTTGCGCGTTGGTGGCTTCACGCAAATTACAAATGCGATTGTCAGTGCGATTGCCATTGATATGGTCAATTTGCTCTTTAGGCCATAAACCATGATGCAAGGCCCATGCTAGGCGATGCGCTTGCCACCGTTTAGGGCCAATGCAAATTCCAAGATAGCCACTTTGCAACATTGTTCCAGCAGCTTTTTTTTTAATTTTGCCTTTGCCTTTGGCAATCCAATAAATTAAACCGGTGTCAGATTCATAACGTAACAATGAATTCAAAACATCAATATTCATGCTTTGAATTATGCCACATTTATGTTGTCCATTGTTCCTGCGGAAGTGTTGGAAATGTCGCCGGTGTAGTTGGCGGGTTGATTGCAATAACCCGAACAAGATTGCGATAGTTCAAGAAATCCGCTTGATTATTCAGCTTTGGCGAACCAGTCGTGATGTCTGCCAATGTTGCCCAATCGGTTGCTTGCAATAATGTTTGCGCTGTGGCTTTGTTGGCCGCTTGGATTTGTTCTGGCGGGACAACGTAAGGCTGAAACACGATTCCATCCCACGTGCCTTTAATTTGCGCTTGTTCATCAGGGTCTGGAATCCAATTATCGGCCAACGGTTCATCAGCAAGGGCGATATTAACAACAACGGAATTTTCAATAATTGCGTATTTCATATTTACCACCAATAAACAACTACACGGCCGTTGCCACCAGCGCCGCCATTACCACCAGCACCAGTAGCGTAAGAGCCGGTATATTCTGCCCCGCCGCCGCCGCCACCACCACCGCCAGAACCCAAAGAGCCAGCGCCACCGTTATAACCATTTCCGGTTTGGACAAGATACGTACTAATACCACCTCCACCACCGCCACCGCCCGAACCGACAGCAAAAGCATTATTTATCAATATCCCCGTTGAACCATCAACACCATAACCGCCAGCGCCACCAGCAACAGTACCCATAACAGTTGAACCACCATTTCCACCAACGGTTCCCGGTGTTGAACTACCACCAGTGCCGTTGTAGCCAGAACCACCGCCACCCCCACCTGCGCCACCAAAGACGCAAGAACCACCAGCGGTTCCGGGATTGCCTGAATTACTTTTACTTGCAGCGCCCCCACCAGCACCGCCATAAATAGAATTGATATTTTGGTTTTGTGCGCCAAGAAAACCGGAACCGCCCAAACTTGTGGTTCCGTTGCCACCAAGTAAATTTCCACCGACTGACCCACCGGGATATACAATGCCGGAATAATTACCACCTGCGCCGCCACCAACAATTAAATAAGATGCAAATGATGAATTACCACCAGTGCCCCCGGTGCTGTTTCCACTATTGCCTATTGGTGCGCCAGTACCACTAGCACCACCAGCACCAACAGTTACTAAAATTGAAGTGCCGACTGGCATATCTTGCGCGGGAATGGTTACATAATAACGAGCGCCGCCAAAGCCGCCTTGTCCACCGTTTCCACCAATACCATTTAAATTACTTGAACCCCCACCACCGCCACCACCAGCGCCCAGGATGTCAATAAAATAACATCTTGCGCCCGCAATTGGGTTGAAATACCCGCTTAAATAAAAAACTTGCGAGCCAATAGGTTCAATTGAAAAACTGCCGCTTGTAAATGGCGCGTTGATACTGCTGGCGCTGCCAAAACTTACGTTGTTAAATACCAATTGACTTGGTGTTGTAGTTGGCCTAATGACGCGCCATGCAACGCCATCCCATTGCCATGCGGATGAACCGCTGGCATAAATTTGATTAACAACCGGGCTTGTTGGAAAAACAATTGCAGCCATAAATCAATACTCAATGATAACAACACCAGCAGCACCAGCGCCACCAGCGGTGGCCGTTGCAGTTGCGCCATTATATGCGCCGGAACCGCCACCACCATAACCACTACCTGCGCTTGATGTTTGTGTTGTTAATGGCGTTCTGCCGCCAAAACCAAATCCTAACGGTGTGTTGCCGCCATCACCCAAAACGTTGTGAGTAGCAGCAGCCACGCCACCATAAGAACCAATGCCACCAACCAAGTTTAAAGTACCGCCAGTTGCAGTACCGCCACCGCTGCCTGTGGTGGTTGTGCCAGCACCAGTTTGCCCGCCAGTGCCGCCGCCAGCAGTGTATGTAACGCTGTTGTAAGTAATAGAAGATGCCGTTCCATTAGTGCCCGCAGCCGGTGTTGATAATCCACCAGCGCCACCGCCGCCTACGGTGTAGGTAATGGTATTTTGGCCGGACACATAAGTAAGATAAACAATAACAACCCCACCAGAACCCCCGCCGCCGCCAGTTTGACCCGCAACCGCACCAGTGCCACCACCGCCAGCACCACCACCAATAATGGTGACTTTAAATTTTGCGCCTGTTACTTGAAGTGCTGCTGGTAAAGTATAAGTAGCTGATGTGCCGGTTGTTTGCACAACCATATTTTGAAAACCAGCGCCAGCCGTTGCCGTTACTGTTGTGGCTGTCATGGTGGTAAATTTACCAGTGCTTGCCGTTGTACCGCCAATTGCTGGCGGGGACGCCAAATAAGTGCTAAAACCAGTGCCAGAAATCGTTGATGAAGCTGCCAGCGTTGTAAAAGAACCCGCTGCCGGTGTAATTGAACCGATGCTTGCACCGTCCAATGTGCCGGCCGTTAAACTGGTAAACGCACCACTAGAAGAACTAGAATTTCCAATTGCGCCGGGTGATGAAAAAGTTGCCCCGTTTAAATAAGATGCGTTTAAATTAGGAACAACGGTAGCAGACGCAATAGAAAATGGAGAAGTGCCGGTAGTAACTGTGGATGTAATGGTGCTGGATGCTGATAAAGTCGTAAAAGCGCCGGTGCTAGGGGTTGTTGCGCCAATGGTTGCGCCATTGATTGTGCCGCTGGTTATGGCTGCATTGGAAATGATTGGACTATAAGCCAATGATGTCCAAGCTGTTGAGCCATTCCCAATTTTTAATTTGTTGGTGTCAGTTTCATAACCCATTTCACCAGACAGCAAAGTTGGATTATTTGACGTCCAATTGGCCGCCGTATCGTTACGAATTTGAAGTTGTGTCGTCATACCGATGCCCCGCAATTAAGTGAATAAGTAAATGAAACGGTGGAAGCATTGCCGCAAATCATGTCAGGCAAAGCCGCCGTGGTAGTGTATTGTGATTGATAATCCTCAACCCACAAAGTGCCGTAATAAACCAGCATAACGCCGTTGGTTGAATCGTACCAAAGCTGTCCATTTATTGGACTTAATGGTGCTGTGGCAGAAACAATGACGGAACCAGCCGCGCCGGTTGGACCCGTTGGGCCGGGAACAGTTGAAACTGCACCCGTTGGCCCGGTTGGACCCGTTGGTCCGGTGACTGTATTACCTTGTGCCCCCGTTGGACCCGTAGGCCCGGTTACGGTAGAAGCTGCCCCGGTCGGGCCGGTTGGACCGGTTGGACCTGTAACCGTATTGCCCTGTGCACCAGTTGAGCCGGTTGGACCAGTAATCCCTTGGATACCTTGGGGTCCGGTTGGTCCGGTAGGACCGGCAACGGTGGAAGCTGCGCCAGTTGGACCCGTGGGTCCGGTAATGGAATTACCCTGTGCACCTGTGGGTCCGGTAGGTCCAACCGCCCCAGTTGGGCCAAGTTGGGTATACATCACTTGGGAAGCAGTCAAAATGACGCCGGGCGTAATTGGAACCGTTGGTGATGTTTGTGAACCGGTGGTAGCAATAGAAATGGTGGTGTTAGACGCCGCCCATACCAATTCCAAATAGTCGCCAGCCGAAACTGTTAAAACATAATTGATGGCAGCAATTAAAGCGCCAGCACCACCATGTGCTGTACCGGGTACGTTGTAAATGGAATTGCTATCGGCAACATCTGTACCATTTTTACGCAACCAAACATCTACGTTATCGCCATTAGCGTCAGAATTTGCAAATTGAATGGAATACTGAACGTTATATGTGCCAGCATAAGTAAAAGTTAGTCTATTGCCAGAAGTAATGCTAACGCCATTTGATTCAAATGTATTGCCAACATTGATAACATAAGCAACCGTTGTGCTTGCTGCGGTTTGATTAGTGGCATCATAAAAACTGCCGTAATAACCCAACACACCACCAGCGCCGGTTGCGCCAGTGCTGCCCGTTGGTCCGGTTGGCCCGACATTGCCTTGCGCCCCCGTAGGGCCGGTTGGACCGGCCACTGTGGACGCCGCGCCAGTTGGCCCAGTGGGTCCGGTGGAACCAGTTGGTCCGGTGTTACCCTGAACGCCTTGTATACCTTGAATACCCTGCGGTCCTGTCGGGCCGACATTGCCTTGAATGCCTTGTGCGCCGGTTGGCCCAGTTGGACCAGTAATGCCTTGAATCCCCTGCGGTCCTGTTGGCCCAGTAGCGCCGGTAGGTCCTGTCGCACCAGTTAAACCAGTTGCCCCCGTGGGTCCCGTGGGTCCTGTATTACCTTGAATACCTTGTACGCCTTGGATGCCTTGGGGACCAGTAGGGCCGTCGTTACCTTGTGCACCTGTCGGTCCGGTAGGCCCAACCGAACCAGTGGGTCCAACAGCGCCAGTGCTGCCAGTTGGACCGGTGGGTCCAGTATTGCCAATTCCACCTTGCGCGCCTGTGGGTCCGGTTGGGCCGCTTGCGCCAGTTGTTCCGGTGGGACCCGTTGGGCCTTGCGAACCAGTTGGGCCAACAATTTGGCCAGCGTTGTACCATGCAGTGCCGTTCCAAATATACAAATCGCCATTAGACGAAATGATGTAGGCATCATCCACATTATTGCCAGTAGCTGGCAAATATGAAGGGTCTGGCAATGTGCCTTTGATGTTGATGGATGTACCTTGTGGACCAGTAGGGCCAACTTGCCCAATAGAACCGGTTGGACCGGTTGGGCCAGCAATACCTTGAATACCCTGTGCGCCTGTTGGCCCAGTGGGTCCCGTTAATCCAATAGCGCCGGTCGGTCCAGTAGGCCCAGTTACGCCTTGTATGCCTTGCGCCCCGGTTGGACCTGTTGGACCGGTATTTCCCTGAATACCTTGGATGCCTTGAATACCTTGTGGCCCAGTGGGTCCAACATTACCTTGGATGCCCTGCGAACCTGTTGGTCCCGTCGGGCCAGTATTTCCTTGAATGCCTTGCGCCCCAGTAGGCCCAGTATTGCCGATGCTACCTTGTGAACCCGTTGGTCCCGTTGGTCCAGTAACGCCTTGCGCCCCGGTTGGCCCTGTATTTCCTTGGATACCCTGAATGCCTTGAACACCTTGAGGACCAGTAGGGCCTTGAATGCCTTGATTACCTTGTGCGCCGGTAGGACCAGTAGGACCGACAACCGTAGAAGGTGCGCCGGTCGGACCTGTTGCGCCAGTAGGACCAGTTGGTCCTGTATTTCCAATATTGCCGGTAGGTCCGATAGGGCCTACAACACCACGGTCAATTCTTGCCTCAACACGCGGTTGCGGAACAACGGCCAAATTTACATTGTTGCCATCAATAACAGTTACAACTAAATTGCTCATAACACCACCACACCGTCAGAACGAACAATGAACAACAGAAAAATAATCATGTCGTCTGCGGGTGTTGGGCCGGATGCGGGAAACGAAACCTTCACACGGCCAGAATAACCAACGGGATTGTTCGCGTTGATTTCTAGTTCCGGGTCTGTGGCCATTAAACCCCATGCTGTCGAATCAATTACCAATGTGCAAGTGCCAGCAGTGGCATTGATGTTGGTAATGGTTAGCGTAATTGCGGCGGGTGTGGGAACGTAATCCGCAATGTCAAACGTCAAACCGTAGCGGGTGTCGTTTAGATTGGATAGTTCGCGCCGAACGATTTGTGCGTCAATCGTAGCGCCAGTTAAATTGACCGGCCCAACGTCATTGGTAAAAGATAAATTCCAATACGTCTGTTGGTCCCACACCAATTCGCCAGCAAGAATTGGGTTATCAAATCCACTGACTTGTGCCAGTGAATTTTTGTTAAAGATAGCCATGTTAGTTCCCTAAACTTAGTCAGAACATCCGTGATTCCCACGGGTAATGGTGTCTTGTCTTTTGCTAATTCTAAGCTGGTTTTGCTGCGTTGTCACGGGCATTTGCCGTTTGAACGTACAAACTATATAACGCTTGGTAAAGTTGGGCGTGTGTCATTGTCTGCCCAGTGGGGTTGTCCGTTGTCAAATCCAAAATTGGAAATGTAGCGTCGGCAGAATACGACAAGCTGCAATAGCCGCAACCCATCAACATTTTCCCACTGTTTAGGTTTAAAACCTTTTCTTCTTTGAAGATGATTTCGGGCGTTTGGCCCAAAACATTGTTAATAACAGCAGAAAAACACCGCTGATATTCAGTGCCGGTAACGTCGATTTCGTTGTAATTTGCCATGCTTGTTCCTTAAACGACTAGAACCCAACTTGTTCCGTTGCAGAAATATAGATGATTGTTGTAAACGCACATACCGCCCGTAAGAATCCCGGATGGCAAACTTGGCAGCGGGTCTATATATAGCGTTCCCCGCGCTGTGCTTCCATAGAATTCACCGCCAAAACCGCCGGATGAATTGCCGTAAATGCCGCAACCATTGTTTGTACCGCTGCCAGTATTGATGCCTTTTACCGCCGGGGTATTAGAAACAGTATCAAAGCTGGCCGCCGGTGTTCCAGTGTAATTGGAAGCATAAACTTGCCCAGTATTGGCATTAAACCCCATTGTGACGCTGCCGCTGGTGTTGTAGCCAATCAATGCTTGCGCGTAAGACGGGCCGCCCATAACCAACCGCGCACCGGATGTACCGGTTTGAATCACGCCACCTGTCACCGTAATGGCCGAACCATCCCATGTAAAACTGGTGGTGGTATTGCCAATCGACAATTTATAAGTGGATGAACTGTAACCCAGAAAAAAACCAGTTCCGGTGTTGTAGCCGGTTTGCCCACCTTGGATGTTGCCGGTTGAACTAACGGTTAGCGTATCTTGAACAGTCAATGCGCCGGTGTTTACCGTGATGGCCGACAATGTGCCGACTTTTAAGCTGCTGATGTATGGCGCGGACCAAGTGGTGGTGCTGCCGTTATAAATACCGTCGGATTGATATAACGAATTGTTGCTGCTAGGGTTAGGGTCTGTGGAATACCACGTCACGTTAAAAGACGCGCCCCACACCGCGCTGGCTTGTGTGCCAGTGGGAACGTTGTTACCAGAAACCGTTACCGTTCCGGCCACTGGCGTCGGGTTACCAGCAATCCGCGCATACATCACGGAAGCCGACGAACCAGCCGAACCATTTGTACCGGAATAACCAGCGGCCAAGATGCTGGCGGTGGACCAGTTGATGGTGGAAGTTGTAGCAGTGGCCACATCCGTTAAATTCACCGTTGCTGCCCAAAGCGTATATCCGGCAGATGGGGATGTGGTGATGGTGGTGGACCAACCAGACGGAACTGGGGTAAATGAACTGCTGGACCATGTGTAAGTGGATGTTCCAGTTGGGCCGGATGGAATTGTTGCCGCCCATTGGTAAACAGTTGGCCTTGCGTTTTGAACGCCATTTGCCCCATTCTGATTGGCGTTGCTGATTGAATAACCGCTTGCCCAACTAACGCTAGTTGTAGTGGCCGATGAAACATCAGACACCGCAGTGGATGCAACCCACAATTGCAGCAAGGGCGTTCCGGGATTAGCTGGTGGGCTAGTGGACCAACCGCCGCCGCCGGTGTAAGAACTATTTGCGCCAGTGGCCCATGTGTAAACCGATGTGCCGGATGGGTTAGTTGGTGTGGTCGTACTCCACTGATAAAGATTTGCCGTTGCGTATTTATTAGTTTGAACCACTATCGGCATGGTTACGGATTTAACAATCGGCGACGTTAAATTGGTTCCGCTAACGCTAAGTTGCGCCACCACGCTAGTGGCCGCAGCAGTTGGCGTAATAGTAACCGATGCCAAAGTGCTAGATGTTGGCGTTGCGCCTGTAATAGTCCATGCGTATGTTGGCGATGTAATATTTTGTGTTAATGCACTTAATGTGGCCGTTGATGGCGTATAAACATTAGTTGAAGTTTTTGTAAAGCCGGTATATCCAGAAATGTCCACAAATGGACCAACAGCGCCAGCCGGATTCCATGCAAAACTTGTCGACATTGGCGAAAGAATAGACGCACTATTATTATTTAAAACCATGTAGGCAAAATAATAGGTAGCACTGGGCAAACTAACATCAGTAAAAGTCACCGTTGTAGATGGCGAAAATGGCAAAGAATTAGATGAAGTTTGCGAACCCCACAAAATCCATTGTGTAGGCGTTGGACTAGCATACGTTGTATAAAACAACATGACTTCCGTCACTTGTCCAGAAACCGGAATGGTGCACGCGACATTAAAAGTCGGAATCGTAGAAGATGGACTACTGCTAGAAACCGTTGGCGCAACTAAAGTTGAAAAGTATTGCGGATTTGCCAAGCCGCTATTTGGCGTTGGTTGAAATTGCGTAATGTTGGAAGTGGCATACACCGATGGGTTATAGGCATTCATTTGGAATGAAGCCGACAAAGAACCATCGGGTTGAGCCATTTCTTTTACTTGCGTTACACGGAATTGTTGGTTTGTCCATCCATAATTGGCATTTGTAACCGTCACCACATCGCCAGCTTGCACTTGAATGCCAGCATAAGTGGATTCAAAACTAACAATTAAATCTTGGCGGTTTTGTTCCAGTACCCGGTTGGCAAGGTATTGCGCCGTTACGCTTGAGTTAATCAAATCATACGAAACGGTGTATTTGTTAACCGGTTCGTTGGGGTACAACAAGCCGCTAGGTGTTTGCAAGTTCACATATCCGGGTTGGTCGCGGTTCGTGGCATCATTAAATTTAGATTCAACTTGGTTAACTTGTTGCGTAATGTCCAATGCGCCAACAGCAATAGCGCCAATTATGTTGGTATCGTCAAAGCTAAAAGTAGGCGAAATGGATTTGTTGATGACAACGGACCACAAACCGGTTGCAGAGTTATACGCTTGCCACGAATCGCAGCAAGTCATCATGATGTCCACATTGTTTAGGATAGTTTGGCCGGTATCCAAAACGCCGTTAAACCGATAGCGCGGAATTGTTTGTGTTGCGCCGTTGTAATCTGTGTAAGAAATAAGTTCGTTGGAATAGGCATTTAAAGCCGTAGCTGATGCAGAATCAACTTGCGATGTTGGAACCGCGCCACCATAAACTGTATTTGTTAAATAGTCATACCAAACGTCGCCGGGTATAGCGTAGCCGGTACTGTTTAAATAATGACTAACGTGAAACGTAATTGGTTGCAGACTGACAGTTCCAGCAGAATTAGCGTTGTAAACCAAAGTGACAATGGCAAACGCTGTGCCGTTCATTTGGCGATTGCCAGCAACCCATTGTTGGCCAGACGGCACACCGTTGGCGGTAGACATAATGACATCAGGGCCACTTGCCGTATTGACGCCAGAAATAGTGCCTGTTGCGCTGGAAATGTAGCAAGCAATGTAAAGGTGTCCGCTAATAGATGTATCAACGTTACCCGCTTGGTCCGTCAAACTAACAACTTTTGTTCTGTCTGTGGAATCAAATGTTATTAGACGGTCTTGGTAATAAAACTTGGTTAAATCATAACTAAACTGTCCGTTGGGCGAAATGCAAGAAATCGCCATAACGTAAAACATCTTGGATTGATCGGTTGTCAAAACCGCATCGACGAACCGGCCACCCGTGTACGCATCACCATAAACCAATGGAATGCCAGCGGTTGGGTCTGGCGGTACTTGTTGCCTGATATTGTTTTGTTGTGATTGCGGAACGTTAGGCGCAAAGATGCGGGAAACAATCATCGACACCGCAAAGGTAGCGGCCATTTGGTAAGCCAGCGACAAACCATCCGTCAAAATTGCAGTGGCTACAACCGCCGCAAGACTTAACAATGACGCAAAAAAACCGCCGATTTTTAGTCCCATTTTTAATTTCCAAACTTAACAAGTTGCGCCGGGATGGTATTTGTCGAACCAATTACCTTGGATGTGCTGCCAGTGCTGGCGACATTGCCAAAGTTGAAATAAGTGGAAGCAATAGCCGGTACGCGGTCCATCGATGTATCGTTAGGATACAAAAAGCGCCAGCTTGATGGATTGGTTTTTATGCCAGCGATTCGGCTATCCAAAACTAGGCGCATGGATGCCGACGACATAATGCAAGTGGCAACCCGTTCGCGCAAATTGGTATCAAAGTTTTCTGTGATATTGATGTTGTTAATGATGCCGTTGTAACGCTGGAAAAATTGTAAGACGCCGCCAATCGTCAAAATTTGATTGTTGGAATCTGTAAAACCGCGCCAAATAGTTAACTGCGAACCTTTGATGTTTGCGCTAAGAATTAAAGAAATGTTAGTTGGATTCAGCCCAGTAATGGTTAATTTCACATCGGTGCTTGTGGCTTTCATGTCCGATTGGATTTCGGAAATGCCCATGTATGACCCCATGCCAACAAAGGTTGTCCCATTCACGGTAATGGGTGCTGGTGCATTGCAAAACGTATCGTTTAAAGACGGGTTTGTCAGTTGGACAAATTCAATATACCGAATCGCATTGGAATTTAGCGCCGCAATGTTGGTTGTCATTTTTTATCCTGTTACATATTCGCGGAAAACAAACGGGCCGGACCATTCCACAAACGCGCCGTTAGTCATGGGCGTTAGCGAATAAGTTGGGCATTGTTCGGCCACCACGTTAAAAGTGCAAGCATTGCCAACATAAACTGTTGTGCCGGATGTGGGCGAACCAATCAACGGGCGATGAATGCCAACCGATGCACCAGTGGAATCAGCCGTTATTTTGTAGCTGTATCCGTTAATCATGATGAAATCACCAGCTTTAAATGTGCCGTTGGAATTCAGCGCCAGCGTTTGCGTGTTGGCCGCTGGTGTGCCGTTTAAGGTGGCAGCGGTGGCCGTTCCGCCCATGACGGTGAACCAAGACAACAAAGACGAATTGAAAATGATGGTTTCCGGCAATTGGCGGTCCAAGTTATCAATCCCTTGGATGATGTCGCGCACTTGCGGGTAATACAAAAAATTGTGCGGAATCACGGTAAAAACCCACGGAACCGCTGTCAGGTATTGCGCGGTTGTCATGTAACCTGCGCGTGTGACTTGTTGCCCAACCATACGACGGTTGTTCACCGTCATCTTTTGTTGAATTTCAAAAATGTTTTGAAAAGCCATTACGTTCTCGCCCGGTTAGTTGCCAAATTCTTGGTGGCGTATTGATTAGCCGCCCAAATTGCCTGTGAACTGCCATAGAGCCGTTGTTCAAACGATTGGGTATCAATGGCTTGGATGTAATTGTTTGTGACGTTGTTCGTTGTTGTAGCGCCCATGCCGCCAAGTTTGCTGTTCGGAATAATTGTTCCAGCAGTCTTGGGGACAAACAGTTCCGGGCCTTTTTCACCCACCATTGATACTTGCCCAGTTGGTGGGTCGCCACCTTCCGCAAACGCTGGCAATGGCGAATTAAAGAAACTTCCGACGCTACCGGCCAAGCTGGAAAAGCTGAAACCGCTAACCGCTTTTGCAATCTGCGCCTTAATTTGGATTTGCAAAATGTCTTGAATGATGCTTTGGGCCAGCGACTTAAAGTTAATTTTGCCGGTGCTTACAAACTTTTCTAATGCGGATGAAATGCTATCAAATGCGCGTGTTCCGACATTTGCCATTGTTTGGGAACTTTCTTTGTATTGGGCAAATGCTTTGTCCCAACCAAACATGAAACTTTCTTGCAGCTTTTGATTGGCCGCAACAGCTTCTTGACTTTTGGCCACCATTACCGAATAAACGTCTTGGATTTTTGCGCGTTGTTCTTCCAAAACTTTAATTAACGCTTTTCCAGATTCCGTGGTTTTGTCCACGCCGGATTCGCGTTTATCAATGTCATCTAACGCTTTGTTTCTGGCTTCAACGACTTTCATCAATTCGTCGGCCATTTCTTTCTGGTTCTTGGTTGCATTGTTATCTTGCAACTTAGTAGTCAAAATTAACAAACTTGTATCAGCTTGTTTTTGATAAAGCGCGGCCAATTCTTTTGCCGAATCAACCAATTTTTGATTGGATGGAATAATGTTTCGGTTTACATCTTCAACAGGTTTCTTTTCTGGTTTCTTTTGATTTTCTGGACCAATTTTAAAAATTTTGTTTTGGAATTCAACATCTTCTTGCAGCCGGGTTTTGATGCTGTCCGTCATCACCGTAAAGTCTTTGGCAATGTCTTTAAAGTTAAGGGTAAACGCATCCTTAACCGCAGAACCCAAAAACTTTGCCATGTCCACTACTGTCATTACAGAAGTGACAAAACCTTTAATCAACACGGCCACAATGTCAGCGCCAGCAGATAACAAATCAAAAAAGAATTTAAGCGCCGTTCCGTCTTTGTGTAACACCTCATAAAGTTCTAGCAATTGCGGAATCACCGCATTGGTAAAACTTAAACTAAATTGTTTGCTTGCCGCTTCCAGCTTCAAAGACAATTCATGCGCTTTTTCAACCGCTTCTGAATACTTGTCCATTGAGCCTTTGCCTTCTTCAAGGTCATGGGCCAAACCAGCAATATCAACGCCTTTAATTCCTTTGCCCAATGTTTGCATTGCCAAACCATTACGTTCGGCAGCGTCTTTCATTTTCGCTAAACCATTGATGGTTTTTTCAAACAAATCTTGCGTGGATAAATGGGCAAGGTCTTGCAAAGAAACGCCAAGACGGGCAAATGATTCTTGCGCTCTGGCATTGCCTTGGGCAGCAGCTTCAATTTTTTGACTAAAACCAGAATAAATTTTGCCGGTGTTTTCGGCATCGCCGCCGTTTTCTTCAAGGGCTTTGGATAATTCCAAGACAGAAGCCACGGCCACATCGTTGGCTTTTGCAGTTGTAACGATGGTATTGGCATATTCCATCGCTTGCTTTGCCAGTTCAACAAATGCAGTGACTTCAAGAATCTTAACAAGACTCTCTTTTAACTCCATCGTGGATTCTTTGGCTTCCGAAATGCCTTTTTGGAATTCGGTGGTATCTAGCCCCAATTGTGCGCCAAGACCTGCGACGACGTTTGCCATTTATTTACCCTCAAAAAGATGGACCGGGGCGTTCGGACTCATCATCGCAAACGCTATCAGCTTGTCGGATACCAATGACTTTTTGGTTTCCGGGTCTAATGGCGGGTAGATGTAGTCATAAGCCTTGCCGATTATATCTTCCAGCTTGTACGCCGGTGTGCCTTTCGACAACATCTTGTTAAATTGTCCGGCAGTCAATGCGCCAAGAACTTCCAAGACGCCTTGATTGCCTATTAGCCCATCCGCATACATCACACAAATGTCGGTAAACGTGGCTTCGTCCACTGTATCAGGGTCGGTTCCGTGTGCTGTCAAATATGCTTTAACTTGACGCCGGACCGACCCAATTATTTTCCCCGTGTGCTGGCGTAGCCGGGCGCAATCGTTTTGTTGATTTCTTCCAATAATTCAAGCTGCACCGAAAACGGGAATAGTTCGTCGATTTCTTCGTACGTCACGGTAGACATATCAAAATCTTTGTTTTCGGGAACTAGCAAACGCACCATTTCAGTGATGCGGTTTTCCGTTTGCGCCTTGTTTCGGGCAGTGACTTTTAGGGATGTTCCTTTGACCAGAATGTCATCATCTTGGTATACAACGTCTGCATCGTCTGCGTAGCGTTCTTTGTTATCAATAAAATCTTTTGATAAATCGACATAGTATTTTTCCACCTTTTCTTCGTCAATGATTTTGACGCGTTCAAACATGGCGTCTGTTTCTGCGGTTAAAGGGACTTTGACTTTGAACGTATGGCCATTCAACACAAACGAACGAATCCGTAATGTGTCTTTGTCAAACGCGCTGCCAAATGCTGCGGATAGTTTTGTCATGTCTTAGGTACTTTCATTGTTTTGGAACGATATTTTTCTAGTGCTGCGCCTAGATTTGTGCCAAGTTCATTGGTAACTTGTGATGCATTATTTTCTAAAGCCGGTCGCATATAGGGCATACCTTCGCCTTTTAGCCATCGCGCTGTACCGAATTCGATGGCATAGGCGCGCGCATCACTATGGGCGTTTTGTTTTTCACCAGTTTGCACATTTTTAAACTTTTTAGTAAAAAACTTTGTGCGGTTGCCTTCTGCATCGGGGACAAATTTAGTTCCGGGCGCAACAGTTACGCGCGAAATCATAATCATGGTGGGCGTCGTATATGCCGAATGCTTATCTTTGGAAGTCGGTTTACGCGCTTCAATCTGCAAGGATTGAATCAATTGTCCGGTGTCTACATTGCGTTCTAGATTAGCGCGAGCCGCTTGCAACACGGGTTTCATGGCCGCGCGTGTAGCGTTGCGTAAAATTTTCTTGGTGTCTTTTTCGCCAAAATCTTCGGTGATTTCATCTAGCAAGTTTTGAAAGTCTTGGAAACCTTCCCACTTGATAGTAAAACCTTTACCGGATTTTGTTTCGTCAGCCATGTGTTTTGCCCATGATGATTTTTTGGAAGATTGTATTGTTCAATCTAACCACATAATCCACCACTTGTTCTGGCGTCATTTCTGGCGCATGACGTTGTGCTAGTTCATAGCACAAGTCAATGCCAGTAATTTTTTGCTCTGAAAAACCAAACCAGTCTTTTTTACCCGAACCGGATTGGTCAATCAGAAATCGCAATAAGTCTTTGTTGTTTTGTATTGTTGTCATGTTATTAGGTATTGTGGGACCAGCCGTATTGATTGCCACGGGGATGTATGCTGAAGATTACTTTGCCTTCAGATTTCGTCATCATTTCCACGCGATATTCAGAAACGCGGCCATTGAACGCGTAGGCGATTGTGTTAGTGCCATCATAGGCAGCAATCACAAAAGTGCGGTCAATCGTGCCGTTGTACGCGTCAGCTTGAATAATTGCCAAACCAGCGTCGGAAGGGTTCCAAGGTGCTGTAATTGTCAATGATGTGGGCTTGGATTGCGTAGGGATGATGTCCGATTGACGCGAACCAGCAATAGCGAAATTTACGCTTGCATCGTCTTGGCCAAATGCGGGGATGTCTTCAACGTTCAATTGTTGGCCGCTTGAACCAGTGCCGCCAGCGGATGTGCCAACGATGGTAGCAACTTCACCTGTCCATGTAGCCAAGAACGTATTAGTCAAAGGTGTGGGCGTTGCGCCGGTTTGACACCACAACGACGCCTGAAAACCGGCAAGAACTTTATTTGGTATAGCCATGATAGAACCTCAATAAAAAGTTAAAAAAGTCTTGTCTTATCAGCAGGGGATGTCCATTCGGCAATCCAGCACAATTTGATTCAATTTTACAGAATCGTCGTATGTATTGTATAGCATGGTTGCGTCTAACTTAGCAACATAAATTCCAGCAAAGCCGCCTTTAGCGCCAAAGAAACCAGAATATCCATGCAGGGCTTGCAGGATTTGATTCGTCATGCTAAAGCAATTGCCCATATCAGACGCAAAAACGGATACTTGGAATACCGGTGTATCAATGCCTTTGTTGTTCTGATTTTGGCCGGTATAAACCGGTTGATGGACATTTCGCAATTGCCAAACCAAGAATTGCGTTTGTTCCGCAAAGTTGCGGTTGAAGTTGGCATAAACCGGAACTGGCGACACGGTGGCCGACAATTGGTTTTGAATGGCTTGCGCGTAGGTAAGGACGTTTTGTTGTGTCATACGCTGGTAATCGGGTCGTTGCGATAACAAACAAAAGTAACATTCATCCGGTCATTTGACTCCAGCACATCCAAGATTTTGTAATCTTTATTGCGCCAGTTCACCGAATACTGAAATTGGTTCAAAGACACATTCAAAGTATTGGGTGTGAAGTTCAAAACAAACCGAACTTGTTTGGTGTATGCCCGGTCATCTTTAGCCGCAAGCATAGAATCACGGACATCTTGCACCAGTGCGCGGGTTTGAAACGCCAAAGTAATCGTTGTGGTCTGTTGCCCGATAGAATCGACGCCAGCAGTTACACGGTTTACATTGATGTTCTCATAACGCGCTATTGCCATTACATCACCAGTGGTTTATAGGGCCGCAACAGCGCGGCCACACCGAATGGAATTTCATTCAGTTTGGTTAGTGTCGTATTAGAACGGTTGTTGTAAAGGTGCGTTAGCAGCAACAAACCAGCTTGTTGAATCACCGGATAGTACGCCAAAGGATTTGCGCCTTGCGTGTAATCCACCACAATCGGGTTAGTGATGTTTTGGTTAACTTCGTTCGGGATGCCATTAGCGATTACTTTGTTTCCCGTTGGGTCATAAAAGTAACTACCAACCGGCAGCAATTGGAATACTGGCGGTGTGCTGGCGTCCCAATAGCCCACGGAATTGATAATTACCCCACCAGTGCCTTGCGTAACTTCGGGCAAATCCAAGTTAACGGATGTGCCAGACATTCCGTTAAACGCGCCGTAATAGACTTTGTAGCGCGTTGGGAAAATCGCCATACCCAAGAAATCTTCAATTGCCATGCGTGTGGCAAGTTCCAAGCCTTCCAAATAGGTATCTTGGGATTCATCACCAAACAAATTTAATTGTTGGGTAATTTGGTCCAGCGTAAGCCAGTTAGTCGCCAAGTCACGCGAAACTTGTTCAACCTTTTCATAGCTGAATGGGTTGCGCGATGTGCCCAAATATGGGCCATTGGTGTAACTATCTAATGGCATTTGTTAGCCTTTAGGTTGCGATGCGGATGCCAGCGAAAACGTCGCGGATGGTGCTGCAAAGCCGCTTTTCAGCAAACAGTGTCAGGTAGCCGGGCGCGGTTTGTTCAAACCATTGGAACGACATTTCTTCATGGTCTGCAATCGTGTAGAAATTTTGCCATGCCGCCAAATAGATGGGGAATTTACCAGCGCCGATTTGGTCCATGTAAGGATTTGCAATCACGGGATGGCCAAAAATGTTGCCAACCGCAAAACCTTCTTTAGAACCCAATTCCAAGAACTGGGGCATACCTTGGTTGTCTTTCAACTCACGCAAGAATGCGATGGTGTTGGGGTGCATTACCCAAGCCGTGGTTGGCAGGTTGTAATACTGTGGGGGCAAGGCAGCGTTTGCAGCGGCCATGTCGTTATAAACCAATGTGCCACTAGTGGCCGATGCCACTTGCAGCATGGTGTGCAAACCATTAGTAGGGCCAGAACCGTTTGAACCGAACGCTGCTGCGCTGGTAGAACCGGGGTAATAGTTTAGGCCGCGCAAGCCGGATGTGCCGCCATAGGTGGTTGTAGTGGTTCCAGATTGGTCATTGTTCAACCACTGGGAATAAGATTCTTGTTGCGCGAATTCCAAGCCAATGTCAGTTAGCAAGGTTTCGTTTAAGTAGTTAATGTCGGACAAAACCGCAGTGCGGACGGGTACTTGAGCCGCAACAACTTGAACCGGCAATTGCCAGAATGATGTGGCGGTGTTAGGTGTGCCAACGTTAGGCGTGAAGGTGTAGCCCCAAGGATTGGTTGGATTGGTTACGTTACCAGTTTTAACCACAAACGCTTGGTCTGAACCAATAGTTGTAATTTCACGAACACCAGCAGTTCGCAAAGGATTGGCATAGCGTAAGGCAGCAAAGGCATCGTCATAGATAACACGACCGCCGACACCAGAACCCGACCCGGTAATGCCAGACGCTTCGTTTAGGTTTACCGTTACCCGTTCTTCCTTTTTCAAGGATTTTCGGATTGCTTCGAGAATATGTTGTTTGGCGGTCATGTTAATCCCAAAAAAAAGTTGTTAAAAAAGTGGGGCATTAAGCCCCACCGTTTTATCAGGTCGCAGTCGCGGTTGAACGATA
>Ga0214198_1000067_pt1 | contig 31611 bp, 43 predicted proteins | sample TroBogEpilimnion_20_FD_153036 | JGI IMG/M metagenome (GOLD analysis project Ga0214198, IMG submission 153036) | Freshwater microbial communities from Trout Bog Lake, WI - 20SEP2008 epilimnion | ecosystem: Environmental > Aquatic > Freshwater > Lake > Epilimnion/Euphotic zone | place: Trout Bog... | reverse complement strand
GTCTTCAAATAGAATCTCTTCCCTATCTAATTGCTCCTTTTTTAATTCTTCTTCCCAGGGCGGTAAAAAATAATCTGGATTGCCTAATCCGTAGTCATCGTCAATCATCTCTACTCACTTTCTCTAATTTAATTACCGTATACGCTTTGCCTTCTTCAATCATCGACTCCCGCAATAAGGTCGACGATTCACCTAGTTGTTCTAGGTTATCTTTAAGGTAATTGTCTATTAATGTCTTATCAGGCTTTAAGAGCGTGTCTAAAAGGTCTTCGTCTAATACCTGCCTCATTACACTCTTATCGTAATTAAAACGCTGTATGGTGTTCATTTTAAAGCGATAGCCGTTATATTCGTAAGTGTCTTTAGCGTCCAAGATATTTGGAACTTTAATCTTTAATTTTTCCTTTGCACGTTCTAAAGCTTTAATCTGGTTGCTAATTTGTTTCCAGCTTTCCACAATTTGCTCTGGTGTATCGTCCATAAATTCACCGATTTCACCTGTGAGCGTGTTAACTACTGTAATCATTTACTTAAACCAACCCAAAGTAAAAATACTATTACAATTAATAAAAATATAATCATTTTAACTTCCTTTCTTTAAACCATTTAATTATTTTATACACTAAGTAAGGTGTTAGCACGGAACACAGCACTAAAAATATTAAATAACACACAAGTCCGTATATTAAAATAAACTCTAGTAAGTGTAGTGCGTTCATTTAAATAGTCCCAGCTGACTCTACATAATCTGCTACATCTTGTAATAATCTATTAATTAATACTTGAAACTCTTGCTGTAAATCTAAAATATTTTCAATAGTATTATTAATTTCTTCTATTTTGTTCATATTGCCTCCTAATTGCTTTAAATGTTAAATAACCTACCATTGACCACATTATTATTAAAAATGTAAAACACAAAGCCACACATAAAATTATGAGATATGCCAAGATTTCGAACATTTTTCCCAGCCCCATAAAGATACTTTAAGCACCTTCTTATTTTTATATTCTTTAATCCAAGTAGCTTTGTATTCACTTGGAAAATCAGAAACTATTATTTTCATTTTTACCCCTTTCTTTAATACTTACGTGGGAAAGGGTAGATATTTAAGGGAGTATCTACCCATATCTTTTGTAAGTGCGTAGGCTTAATTGCCTATAATTTAATACTACTACAACGTATTATAGTTGTCAATAGTATTTATGTTTATCTACTATTAAATAACAGATGTATATATTGACTAGGTTAATCTTTAAAGTATTATAAAATTACTAGGGTCGCAGTTTAAAAACATAAGACTTAAATTACTACGGTAAGCCCTAGCTGTGATAATATTTGATAAGCTACCAAAATAGTAGCTAAGTAGAATTGTTAGCCCCCTAAGAGTTCTACAGTTTTAACTCCATTTCTTAAAAGCCTCTAAAATACACTAGGGGCTTTTTTAATTGACTATAATGCTAAAGTTTGTTAGATTTAATATTAACTATTTGTATCCCAAATAGAAAAGAACCCATATCGCTGGGTTCAGGCGTTGTATCCACATTTAATTATAATACAACTTTTCTACTTGTCAACATCTAGTTTAAATACTTTAATATCATAGTTCAAAGCACTATTATAAAACTTTAAGCAAATTCTAGCTGAGGTAGGCTAATAAAGTGTTATAAATCCAGGCTCTGCTTAATAGCCCTAAACGGCAACCTGGTCTAGCGCCTAGTATTTAAAGATTAAATATTAAGCGTTTCACTTTAAGAATTACTGCTTTAAAATTAAAGTCATAATTAATCTCTAGCCTAGCGTAGGTAAAGGGCTAACATTGTCTTTAATTATCAATAAAATACATATAGGCATAACCAAGTGTTAAACCTGTTAAAACTGCTATTATTAAAATCATAAAGCCACTCTATCTATCATTATTTCAACACTAGCTTTAAGTGTTCTTTTATTTTTAATAGAGTATTGTTTTAATCTTAAATAATGCTGTTCACTTACTCTTATAACTTTATCACTCATCTTTAACCTTCCTTTTATGTAATTCTCTATCAGTATCTAATAAATCATTTAATAAATCAGTATTAGTTTCATTTAATTCGTTAGTTAATTCAACGTATAATTTAATACTTTGCTCAATCAACTGATTAGTAGTTAGTTCGGTATAGTTCATCGTCTTTGCCTTATATCTTCATAGAACATTTTATATTTATCTAAACTGTAGTTTCTTAAGGTATGAGCGTTTTGAAGAACTCTTTGACCAAATAATGTGTTAAACCTTAACATTAACCAGTCGTAAGTAATTAAACCTATTATAAAACCTATTATTATTGCTATCATTTTATTTGTTCTTTCTAATTAGTAATTTGTATTAATTTAATTGCAAACGGTGTTATGATTGCTATCGCTATTGCTACTTCTATTAAAAATTCTTTCATTGTATAAACCTTTCGTTAATTTATTCTGTTACTCTTGTAAATTGCATACTATTTTGTAAATATCCTTGCATACCTTGCATATAAGCATTTTTAGCATAACCTCTTGACTTGTAACTTTTTTCACTTATAGCAACTATTTTTTTTGTTTCAGCGTGTCGCTTAACTATATGCCAATTGCCGTTATATAACTCTGGTCTTGTCATTTGATACCTTTCGTTTAGTTTCTCTTGCGTTAAAATGCAAGGTAAGGGGTTCCGAAGAACCCGATACTCTGAACTATAACCAACCTAATTCTATAAATTTTTCTATATTATTTATTTCAGTTTGGGTCAATGGAAATTCGTTAATGTCAGGTATTACAGTTCCTTGTTCACCACCATATGTATAACCTTGACCAGTAGTTATGTTATATACATTGTCGGTGTCATAATTTGGTTCTATTAGTAAAGTATCTCCATAAGAACTAAATGATGGTGTTATACTTCCTTCGTTTACTACTCTTATAAAATACCTGTCAGCGTAACCAGCTTGATTTAAGTTGATGTTGTAGTTAGTTGTTGTTGTCATTTTATATACCTTTCGTTAATTTATAATATCCATTGTAAACAATAATAATTATATTGTCAACAATTTCTTATGCTTTATTTTACTTCGGTAGAGTTAAGAAAGTGTAGTAAAGATAACCATTTTGTGCTACAATTAACATAAGTTGAATGTTCATATGGTCAGTGATATTGGCATCTCCGTTCCGCTAATATCCGTCCATACGAGCATTTAATCTAATAATGGAAGGGCATTATGGTAAAAGGCGAGATAGTAAACAAAGAACCAGACCTACAAATACCTAGAATTCCTATAGAAATAAGCAAAAAAGGCGATGCTCTAGTCGTCAAATGTCGTGATAAGAAAGCAAGATTCTTTGAAATAGATAATGCTAAGAATACATACGACCTAGTATCAATAGAACAATTTATAACTAAAGTAGCTCAATTTGAATATGGTCTAATCGTTAATGAGCAGAAAAAACAGAAAGAAAGCTCACAATTCCGTAAGTCATTCCTTGCTAATAAAGACCAAGCAAACGAAGAAGTATTAGTAAACATGCTACTAAAGAATGCTGGATATGGAAAAGATAAAAAAAGCTAAGCTTACTCCCAAACAAGCTAAATTCGTTAAAGGTATAGCAGAGGGTAAAACACAGGTCCAAGCAGCCTTAGATGCATACGATACAGACAAATATGAAGTAGCTAATGCAATAGCTGTGGAAAACGTTCAAAAACCTTCAATACAAGCCGCAATAGAACAAGCTATGGTTAAACTCAACTTAACACCAGAAAGAGCTTTACAGCCTATCAATGATGCGTTAAACGATGATGATGTAAAGACTAGACTAATGGGAAGTGATAGAGCATTGAAACTTATGGGAGTATCAGGAAACAAAGAACAACCTACTCAGAACTTTATACAAATAATTAACGAGCAGAAGAATAAATACAGCATATGAGCGTATATAAAAACTACAAAGCGTTTATAGAAGATAACCTAACGATTATAGATAAGAGTTCTAATGAGATTCCATTTAAGCTAAACGATATACAATTAGCATATGTGGATAAGAGCAGTCATAAAGATATTATTCTTAAAGCTAGACAACAGGGATTTAGTTCATTTATTCTAGCAGTATTCACAGCAGACTTCTTACTTAAAGAAAATTCAAACTCAGTAGTAGTAGCAGACAAAAGTGATAACGCCATAGCATTATTAAGCAGAGTGAAACACTACATTCAATCGTTTGAGCGTTCTACAGGCGTTCAGGTGCCGTTAAAATACAATTCCAAGTATCAGTTAGTCAATGCAGCCAACAACGCAACCTACACCATAGGAACAGCTCAGGAACAAGATTTTGGTCGGTCAAGAACAATTACCAACCTACACTTATCAGAAGCAGCGTTTTATCCTAATCTACAGAACTTACTAGCAGGTGCAGCACAGGCAGTTGTTCCAGATGGAAAACTAGTTATAGAAACTACAGCCAACGGATACAACCAGTTCAAAACTCTATGGGACGATTCAGTAAATGGCCAGACAGCATTCCAAGCGTTATTTTTTAAGGCATCAGATTTCTACGGCGAAGATATTCTCAAGCAGAAACAAAAGGAACTTGGAGATAGATTGTTCAATCAGGAATACCCAGACACACCAGAAATAGCGTTTATCTTATCTGGACAGAGTTATTTTGACCAAGACGCAATGCAATGGTATCTAGACAACGCCAGAAAGGCACTCAATGAGTTTTAGACGATATAGACAGTTCATGCCAGGCGAATTTGTATTAGTGTTTGCAGATACATCGTGGGGTGGTGAAGACTACTCAGCAGCACAGTTTATGTCTAAGACCAAGATAGATGTTCCACTTGTATATCATTCCAAATCACTAAGTAGCGAGATGACACCAGTTCTTCATCACGAACTAGAACGAATATCAGATATAACAGGCATTCCACCAGTAGTAGCTTATGAACGAAACAATGGTGGAGTAGCAGAATTAGAACGACTTGCTGCACTTAACAGAAACGGCAAATACATTATTTATCAGGAAAAGAAGAATCTAGGTTCAGTTGATAAGGTAGACGATACACCAAAGCTTGGATATACCACTAGCTCAGCAACACGACCAATCATGCTATCAATGCTCAAAGACGCTATAGACAACAGAGTTATTAAGATATACGACCGACCAACAGTCAACGAAATGTTCTCATTTGTTCAGGTTAGAACATCTAGTTCATGGAGGGCTCAAGCTGAATCTGGAGCACATGACGACTTAATCATGAGTCTTGCCGGAGCATGGCAGATGTATCAGACCGAGAATCCACCAATCAATTCTAAGAATGTTTACTTACCTACGGATAACTACATTAACAACATCTGGAACGAGATATGATTAAATTACACCTTGGATGCGGCAATAGACTATTACCAGGCTATACAAACATAGACTTCTTTGCACCTCAGAATCTAGACAGCAACTCACCTGAATATCTTAATCACGATATACGCACAGGATTACCATACGATGATAAATCAGTAGATGAGATACTTGCTATACATGTTGTAGAACACTTTACTCGTAATGAATGGGAATCAATCAGTAAAGATTGGGCAAGAGTTCTTAAAAAAGGTGGCAAGATGACATTGATATGTCCAGACCTAGGTTATGCAATTCGTATGTATTTACAAGAACCTGGCAATGATTTCTGGATTAAAACGATTTATGGAATACAAGACCACGATGGTGAGTTTCATAAGAACGGATTCACTGTTGAAACCCTTGCTGAATCGTTTTCTAGTTTAACAGCTAAAGTAATTCAGAAAGATGCAGTGGAACTAAAGATGGAGTTTACTAAATGATACTAGTCGTTATTCCTTACCACAAAGCAAAGCGATACTCACTCAATCATGTATTGGATTGGATAGAGAATCAAACCTACAAAGACATAGAAGTGATTATGAAGTGGCACACTGGTGAATACGGTGAAAAGGGAATTATCAAGAAGCAGTTCAATCACTTCAGAGACATCTTCCTAGCAGGTAATTACACTCACATGTATATCATGGAAGCAGATACCATTCCGTCACTAGACGCATTACACAAGCTAGTGAACGCAGATAAGGACATAATCAGTGGAACTTACTACTACCGAGATAATGCTAAGAATCTTGTAGCATGGGAACTTGAGTCGTCTTTTCATAATGTAGTTAAAGTTTTAGGGACCGGGACAGGAACACTGCTGTTAAGTTTCAAAGTGCTTAAGGCAATAGATTGGACTTATGACCAAATAGACGCAGATTACCCATTCATGGAGAAAGCAATCAAACATGGATTTCAACCTTATTTACACAAGGATGTTAACTGTAAACACTATATAAACGAGGAGAGTTACGCATGAAAATTATCAAAGCATCAGACAATCATTACTTCATTAGACATTGGTTTGTTTGGTCAGAATACTACCACCCAAATCTAATCTTACAAAAGACAGAGTTTAAGTATGATAGACAAACAAATCCTTTTATCAGAACTAATCTAGGACCGTCTAGCAAGTTTTTAACATTCAAAGAGTATAGATTTATGGCTGAGTTCAATAACATGCCTTATACACGCTTAAATAAGCTCGGAAGGGTATTGATGTTCTTACTTAGTCCGTTAATTAAAGTGCAGAATTGGAGGATGATGCATGGAAATAAAAGACATATTAGCAAGCATTGAACAGGAATTATTAAAAGTTCCTAAGTTTGGTCAATTACAAATCATAGTAAAGAAACACATAGACCAGTTTAATTCAGTTAACTTTACTCACATTGAATCAACCAAGATGGAAGGTGAATTAGCACAGATGAAAGCTATCGAGCATATTATTAGTATGTATAGACAAGCAGCATCACAAGCAAATGAAAACAAGAAACAAACTACACTTAGTATCACAACAGTGATTGATGGCAACGGTAGGAATGTTCAAGTTCTTAGTCAGGATTTTAAGAAACGATGAGTTTTATATTCTATAATACTTATGATATAATGCGATTAAAGTTCAGGATGCTAGGTCAACCAACGCATGAACACCTAAAAGGAGTTTATTTTGGCTAACCAATCACCTAAATCTAATTTATCAGACGAAATGCGAGACCTCGTAGATTTACGAACTCAAGCATTTAATTCCCTTGTTCAAGTTCGAAACACATGGACAGACAAGGAATCTTTACTTATCGCTCAGAATGCAGACAGCTTTACGAAGAATTCAACTCGTTCAAGAGTTACCGATGCACACATCTCAACTTTAGTATTTGAAAGAGCAGCAAGAGTAGCAGCTCAATTACCTTCTGGAAAAGTTTATTGTCTTTCCAATAAAGAAAATGGTGCTGACGATTTAATGAACATCGTTCTACAGAAATACATAGTTCCTAACGCTAACTCAGGTGGAGACTTACTTACTAAGCTTAGAATGAGTGGTATCTACGCATCAGTTTACGGAATCCAACCAATACTTTATGATTACCGAATTGATGATGAATACATTGGTCCAGATGCTTACTTAATACCAGTTAGACACTTTTACCCCCAACCTGGAAAGAATTCTATGCAGGATTCAGATTGGGCAATGGTTTCAACAATAGTTTCAGTTAGATGGTTAGAGCAAAGAATTAAAAACTCTAAGACCTGGAACAAGAAGAATGTCCAAGACCTCATTGATAAAGCAAAGCAAGGTTCAGCACCAAGCTATAACCGTGACGGAAATAAGCGTTCGGTCATCGAAATATCTCGAGAAACAGGAACGCCCATGGTTGGTAAAGGGAAAGCAGCTCGTATTGAGCTTATTACCAAGTATGAGAGAGGTCGTGACGGCAGATGGCTTACTTATGCTGTAGACTATCCAGACTGTGGAGTCCTTCGAGACATCCCTAATCCACACAAATCTGGAAAGATTCCTATAGTAGTAAGACAATGTTTCCCATTAGTTGATTCAATCTGGGGTCTTGGAGACTTTGAAAGAGGAATGAGCTTACAGAAAGCTAAAGACTCATTAATTAACCTTTATTTAGATGCAGTTAAACTATCTATATTCCCACCACTTAAAATGGATTTAGCAAATGTTACACCATCAACCATTCGTCAAGAAGCAGGTGCTAGATGGTTAATGAAAGATTTAAATGCTATTCAACCATATGAAACTAATCCACAAGGACTACAGACATTTCAAAGCACATATCAATTCTTAACAGGTGGACTATTAAACCAATTTGGAACTACTGATACTAACGCTACAGCTCGTTCAACTTCAGACCCAGCATTTGGTAAGACACCAGAAGCTCTACAGATGTTACAGAGTCGTGAATCAGCTAGAGACAACTGGGATAGATTCATGCTAGAGAAATGTGTAGAAGAACTTTATGACGGTATGATTAACCTTCTCGGAGAAAACCAAGAGAAACCAATCAACTTCCATTTATTTGACGATGATATTGAAGACATTATGAAAAGCTTTGATATTGATACAGTAGACAAATTCATGAAACCAGTTAACTCAAAAGTAGCTAAGATGAGCATTCCTAAATCTATTATTGGTGGTAAGTATAAGTTCCAAGTAGATGCTAACTCTTCAACTACTGATGACCAAAAGGGTCAGGTTCAAGCTCTACAAACAATCATGACAATGTATATGCAAGGCAAACAAGTTATAGACCAATCTATGCAAGAAGAAGGTATGGAATTTAACCTTGCTCAAGCATTCAAGCAGTTCGTTATTAACTCTGGAGTAAACGACTGGGATTCAATCGTAGAAGAATTAAACGATGATGAAAAAGGCAACAATCAACTAATGCAGCAAATGCCACAATTCTCACACCCTGATGTTCAACAAGCTGCAATGCAAATGTTTGGTGGACAACAAGGTATGCAACAGAATATGAATCCACAATCTTTACAGCAAATTCAACAAATGGCGACTCAAGGTCAAGACCAAGAATCACCACAAGAGCAACTAACAGAGAATGGAGAACAATATGGACAATAGTGCAATTATTCCAGACGCTCCAATATTAAGTCCTGAAGCAGATACAGCACCAATACAAAAGGAAGAAGCTATTCGTTTTGACCAGAATCTAGCTGCACTTCACTTCAGTGATGGATGGAAACAACTTAAAGAAATCATGGACGAAGATATTGCTAAGTTTAAGACAGGCGAATTCATTACTAAAATTGAAGACAAATCACTTGAAGAAGTCGGTAAATTATTCGTAATTCATCAGACTGTTGCTTCATTTTTACAAAGATATGTATCTAAGGTCGAGGAAGCAGCAAAGGCGGTAGCTGAAAATGAACAACGAAACTGAAGGAGCTATATATGATAATCCGATAAACATTAATGAATTACCTCAGCCACAATTAGAAGGGCATATGTGGCGACAACAAGGTAACTCACTAATATGTATGTCTTGTCCCTTTGTTCATTCAACATTTATATCAGCAGACTTTCAACTAACTGGGTTTGATGATAAAGGTAAACCAATAATTAAAAAGGTTGAGTTTTGAAGCGTAGCTAAGCCGCCGCTTAGTTACACTTGAGGATTTAACCTCACCTCGCTAGCGGAGGTAATCAGCTGTAACAAAGGAGGATGTATGGACGAGAATATCGAACCTACAAACGAGCCGTTAAACGAAGTTGCTGTAGAAGACAACAGCACCACACCTTCGGCAAGTGATGAAACAACAAATTCTGTTTCCGATGAACAGGTGAGCGACACAGGACAGTCCGCCCAAATACAGCCGACTGAGGAACCAAGCTCCGATGTAGTAGAAGAAACTGAACGCCAGCAACAACGACCAGCGGCAAGAAAGATACAAAAGTTGCTCGAGGAAAACAAACAGCTCAAGGAATTGATAGGCAATCCTTCAGCGTCATTATTTTCACCACAACAACCGCAACAAAAGTTGTCAGAAATATTCCAAGGTAAAGATTCAATCTTACCGGAAGAACTTGACTCTTATGCGGAACAGTATGCGGCTCAGAAAGCTAATGGCTTAGTTGACCTAAAAGTGCAACAACTGGAGCAAAAGCTCGTTCAACAAGAAGCGTATAAAAATCTAGAAATAGATACGCAGAAACTGGAATCAGAACCCATCTTTGAAGAGTTCCCAGAATTAGTTGAAACTATCACTGACGCTTGGAAGAAGTTAGCTGTTAAGGAAGTTCCAAATATGTATAACCCGAGTTTATCTCCAGTTAGAACATTAGACCCGAAGGTTCGCCTAACCGATGTGGCTCAGAGCTACCTTAGTGCAGTTAAAATAGCAGCGGAACGAGGCTCAGCAAAGCAAGCTGAGAGCGTTGCAAAAATTGTAGATAACGCAAGTGTAACACCTACACCAGAAGTTAAAACAAACAAAGATAACGATTCTCTAGATGCGATGCGAGATGCTCTCTCAAACATTAAATTCTAAATAAAATAAATTAAGGAAAACATTAAAATGGCAGCAACAGCAGCAACAAATGTTTCATCCGACCTCCAGACTTACTTCAGTAAGAGACTTTTGGACATTAACTACAAAGACGCAGTATTACAGACAGCAGCTTACGTAGAAGACATTCCTAGCAATTCTTCTAAGACAATCAGCTTCACACAATACTCACGACTTTCAGTTCCTGGTTCAGTTCTTTCTGAAGGAACAGCTCCAACTGATACTCAGATAACAAACTCTGCAGTAACAGCAGTAGTTGACCAATGGGGTGCGTATGTAACTCTAACTGACCTAGCAGAATTAACAGTAAAACACCCTCTTGCAGAAGAGACTCTTTACTTACTAGGACAACAAGCAACAGAAACAATAGAAACAACAATAAACAGCGTATTAGTAGCAGGAACAACTGTTCAATACGCAAACGGTAAAGCAGCTCGAACAGCTGTAGCAGCAACAGACGTAGTTACTACAACTGAACTCCGAAAAGCTGTAAAAACATTACAAATTAACGGTGCTCGTCCATTAGACAGTGGTAACTTCGTATTATTCGTTGACCCATCTGTAGCTATGGACATACTTGCAGATTCAGAATTCCGTGCAGTAACAAACTTCGCTCCAGCTCCTCAATACGAGGGTGCTGTTCTCGGAACTTGGTATGGCGTTGAAGTAAGAAGAAGCAACGTAATAGCAACTATTACTTCAACAGTAACTGTTCACACAAGTTACTTGATTGGACGAAACGCTTACGCAATTACTAACCTACAAAATCTTCAGACTTACATCGAAGGTCCAGGTTCAGTTTCTGACCCATTACATCAGAAGCGAACACTTGGTTGGAAAGTTGGATTCAAGAGTGTTATCTTGAACAACAACTTTATGGTTCGAATCGAAAGTGGTTCAGCTTACTAATAGTTAGCAACCAATTGACCTAGCGGGGTTCTAAACTCCGCTTAGGTCGCCAAGAAAGGAATATTATGGCAGATTTAAATAACGATAAACTAGTAGAAATTGATTTAGGCGATAACAGATTCGTAACTAACGACCGAGTATTACAAGGTCGTGTTAAGGTATCTAAAGAAATAGCTGATGACCTTGATAGAAGAATGAAGGAACAAGCTTCTTACCAAAAATACCTCTACAATGATAACGGTCGCCAAGTAGGTGCTGGAACTATCGTTGGAAATGGAAATTAAATAAATGGCTAAATCTTCAGTATTCACAGCTTCCGGTCTATGTAAGACTGGAACTGGCAATATATATCATGTCAACATTACTAAAGCAGGTAGTGCAGATTCATCTGTAAGTGTCTATGACAACACAACTAACTCTGGAACAGTAATTTGGCAAGGTGGTGGTTCAGCATCAGGTAACTTTTTAGCAAACTCTTATGACTTAACAAGTGATGGAACTCAAGGTTCAATCTTTGTTAACGGAGTTTATGTAGCAATATCTGGAACTACCACACCAATAGTAAATGTCGTATTCGACTGAAAGGAATATCATGGCAAACATGAAAGCAAGCAAAGCTATGAAGGGCAGCAACTTAAGCAGACACGGAATTAACTACAGTGCATTCAAACAAGATTCAACTCGTATGATGGACTACGGTAAAGTTCCAACAGTTGGTGTTAAACCAGCAGTTGCAGCTCCTAAATCAAGCTCAATGAAACCTGCTTCTAGCGATTTCAAAAAGGGATACAAAGCTCCTCACGAAATTCACGCAGTTGGCGTAAAAGGTGGTGCAGAAAAAACTATGTCTACAATGATGGCATCAGTAAATCAAGCATCTAGATTACACGACTCTATCAAACCTTCAGCTCCTAAAGCTGGTGGAATGAACAAGAATTTTGGACCTAAGGACTTTATGTCTAAAGTAGTAAAAGGACACATGGGTGGTTCACGAAAAAGTGGTGGAATCATGCCTGGACCTAAACTACAAACCAAGTCAACTAAAAGCAGCTTCTAGTTATGGAACCGTTTAGGGTAGCTAATAACCAATCAGACAACAAAATTGTCGCTATCGGTGGGAAGATATCTCCTGCAGATACCAGTTCAGTAGCAGAAAGAACAGCAGAACCTGGACTTTTTACTTACCAAGCTGTGAAAGGACTACCCTTTACGGTAAAACACTTTAACCTAGAAAACTTCTACGACTCTAAAGCTTACCCAGAAATGCGAGAAGCTATAGAAAAGTTAGATGAATGGGTTCAAAACAAAGCAAGAGAACGTGGACTTACCGATTCTCAGTCTTCTTACCAAGAAATAGTGGACGAAATACTAAGCCAAATAGGCAAAAGTGAGAACGAAAAGACATATAATACATTCGAACGCATAAAAGCCGCTGTAGACGCTCTAAATCGCTTAGATGACGCAAAACTACCACCAGTTCTGGACTACGGCAACTTAACAGCAGACGAAATAAAGGCAACGGCAATAAAATAATGGCAACAAATCCAAGTAAAGGCATAAAACGCCAACAGTATCAATCAAGTGAGCAGGACATACTCAACCAGAGCTATGACCCGAACTTTGCTACATTAGTATTTCAATTGATGGGAAGTCCTGATGGCACAAATCTATACGGAATGAAAGTTAATTCCGATGGGTCTATGGCATCACCTGGATTGATACCTTACCAATTTGACAGGATAGATTTTTCTAACGCTGATTCAAATGGTAATTACCAAACTGGAACAATTAAAAAGAGTGGAACTACAATAGGAACACTCACATTTGCTTACGATGCTAACTCAAACATAACGAGTGTAGCTAGAAGCTAAAGAAAGGAATAAAATGGATAATTCAAACGCACCTGTAGAAATAACTAATTCAGATGGAATAGTAGTTGTATTTCCAACAGAAGGTGAAATTTTAACTAATGGTAATAACGAACAAGAAACAATAGTTTATGACCAAAACGATAACGGAGATGTTATTGGTTGGCATAAAGAAAAGGTAGGTAAATAAAATGGCATCAACTCAATCATGGTCAGAAGGTAATGGAACTACCGCTGGAACAGAAACAGCTAGCCGAACCGACTGTAACTGGAAGAACATAGATGATTCAACATCAGCTTATTCTTCTTACCCAATCAACTCAACAACTAACTCAAACTCATTCACTAAGTATCAAATGATTAAGTTTGCAGGAACTTGGAATACACTTTCAAGCTTAACTTACAAGATAGATAACGCTACTCCAGCAACAGGACTTACTATTGTAGGTTCAGTAGTATCAGCTGGAACAACTCCATCTACATCATCTTCAGGAGATGGAACTATGAGCACAACTGGTCTATCAGCTAACTTTGTAGCATCTACATTTGGTTACGGAGCTGGAACTTCAACATCTTCAGCATCAGGTAACATGTATGCTCAAGCTTTAAGAACTCAACTTCAGACTACAAGCTCATACGCTGGTGGTCCTGGTGATATTTCGTCAAGAACAATAACAGCAACTTGGACTGAATCTTAATCCATCAAAGGGTCAATACAATGATTCCACTAGATTCATCAATACAAGCAGAATACGCAGACGGTTTCATCTTAGATGAGACTGAACTTAACGATATCTCTCCATATAACGAAAATGAAAATGTATTTAGAGCGATATTAAACAAAGACGCAGAAGCCGAACACGGTAAAATGGTTCGGTTTTCTGTTTTTTGGAAAAACAACCGTTATGATATTGATTGGTCAGATTTACCAGAAAATGCCAGACCAATTAGATTTAGAACTAAATATGCAACATTTAGCGAAGACGGAACTCAAACTTTCGGCACTACTTCTATAGTGTTTGGATATCAATACAACGATGAGAGCGGTAAAAATATACAAGAAACAAGGGAATATAACTAATGGCTGCAGTAATTAGAGGTTCAAGCACATTTACAGTTCCGTCAGGTGCAAGCACACAGACTGTTACATTACCAGTAACTACAAACGCCGGTGATGTTATTATAGTTGCCACTTCTGCACAGGGAACAACTAGCTTCTCAATGTCAGGTGGTAGCACAACTACTTGGATTACTCCAGGAAGTAACGTAGGTGTTGCACCTGTTGTTTGGACAATGCTTGGGTATAACACACCTTCTGGTGTTACTTCTGCTACGCTTACTTATTCTACTGGTGGTGCTGGTTCTGGTGCTGTAGCCGTTATTTCTGGACTTTCATTAATTAACCCAGTTCTTCAATCTGGTAACGGTTCATCTTCTTCAGCTACTACTGCTACTGCTTCGTTAGCAAACGCTGTCAGAACAAATACATTACTATTTTATGCAACATCACATTTTGGAGCTACTGGTGAAACTGGTATATGGTCAGTTGACACAAACAGCTTTTTTAATTTACAGTTTTCAAACAATAACTCACGACCTGTTGGAATAGATTATAAACCCTCTACTGGTTCAGTTGGTGCAACTGGTAACTCAGTTACTGTAACTTATACCAACTCAAATAGTGGTGGACTTACATTACTTGAATTAAATGTTCCTTTTACAAAAACGCAGCTATCTGTAGCTAGGATTCAAAAAACACTTACATCAACTCAATCTGGAATATCGCGTATAGCTCAGAACTACGTTAAAACACAATCCAGTATTTCAAGAATCGCAAAGAATCTTACTAAAACTCAGACAGCAACAGCTAATATTGTTACCGCTTCTTCTAAAACTAAAACTCAACCAGCTATCTCAAGGATTGCCAATAATCTTACTAAAACACAACCTGCAGTAGCTAGAGTTTCTCAAAATTACAATAAAACTCAACCTGCAATATCTCGAATTGCTCAAAATTATAATAAAACTCAGTCTGGAACAGCTAGAGTTGCTCAAAATTATACTAAGACGCAATCTGCAATATCTAGCATTGTTCAATCTAAAACTCTAACTCAATCAGCGATAGCTAGAATTGCTTTATCTAAAACTTTAACTCAAAGTGGTGTAGCACGAATAGCAAACAGTTTTACTAAAACTCAAACAGGTAAAGCAAGAATTGCTAATACGCCAACTAAAACTCAACCAGCAGTATCAAGACTTGCTCAGAATTACACAAAGACACAAACTGGTAAAACTGCAATGGTTGCCACTGGAACAAAGACACAAACAGGTAAAGCATCTATACTTACTAACATTCCAGGACCAACTAAATCAGGTGCTAAAGGTGTAATATTCTTAACTGACGGAAGACTTGCAGTAAAAGTTAATCCTTCTGTTTATCAACCATTATAGTTGTGTTATAATGCAATTAGCGGCGGATTTAACAATCAAGCAATCTAAATAGAAAAAAATGACAGGGGTTTAACTACCACATTTGCATCTATTCAATCTCTAATTGAGTAAAAACAAAACTTCCACTTAACTATTTTTATAGAACGGACAGGAACAAATCTTTTTTATTGAATGGGGATTTTAATAATAGTCAAATTAAGGAAAATAAAATGAACCCAAACGTCCAATACATACAAAATCCAAACTTTAACAGTAATGCAGGATTTAGCTTTACACCAACTTTAAATCCTAATTCAGTTACAACTATTGGAAACTATGCTCCACAATCTGTAAATCAAAACCCTATATCTACTAATGCAGTTGCTCAGCAAGTTAATCCTGTAGTTAGCAATATCTCAAATAACAATGCGAATAACACGAGTAACAATAACAATGTTGCATCAAACACAAATACTAATCCTGCTCTTGGTCAAGCTATATCAGATAACTATGATGCAGTAATAAATCACGCAAACAACTTAGAATCACTTCTAAATGCTAATAACCAAAATGGCGTTAATGACATAGGTGGTCAATACAACGCACAGACGAACCAATTAAACACACAAAACGCTGGTGGAGTAGCTAACCTTCAAAAAGCTCAAAACGATTTAAATCAATCTTCAACTCGTTCATTCAGAGACCTTACTAACCAAATGCGAGGTATGATTAACTACTACCAAAACCTTTTAGGTTCATCAGGTGCTGGAACTTCTTCAGCAACACCATTAATTAACTACGCACTTAATCAGCAAGGTAATCAGAACTTTGGTGACCTTAACCAACAAATAGCTTCACAGCAAACAGGAATCAACCAATCAACAGCAGACTTAGCCGCTGGATACAAAGCAGCTTTAGATAATCTAGATGCTCAAAGAAAATCTCAATTAGATGCACTATCTGGACAATATGCTACACAAATGGCAAATCTTGAGAACTCTAAGCAACAAGCTCAATCCTACAAAGCTCAAACTCTTGCAACTTACGGACAAACAGCTCTAGCACAAGATGCACTATCTCACTTACAAGCTATTAACGACAGCTATAATAACGAAATAGCTAACTTAAAGGGTGCATACTCTAATCTAAATCCAGTAGATATTAGCAAATACACAAACATTCCTGCAGTTCAACCACTACAAACCAGTGGATTAACAGGACAAAACTACAGCACTAACGCTGTTCAACCATCACAAACAAGTATTCCATCTTCAATACTTGGACAAAAAAGCGATAATAATTCATTCTTAACATTCTAGGAGTAAGATATGTCCATCTGGGACAACATAGTAAACTTCGGTAAAAAAATAGTTGACGATATTGAAGGCAACAATAACGGTGGTCAATCATCACCTCCTGTTCAAAATGCTCAAAATTTACCTATATTAGGATTTAAGCCAACACCAACATCTATGCCAGGAAACCCTATGGGTGCTCCAGGATTGAATTTAACACCAACTTTGAATCCTAACTCATCTACAAATATTGGAGGCAACCTAGGCACTCTAAATGTGCCAGGAATTAAAATAGGTAATCCATCACCTACACCAAATCTATCAACACCACAATTTCAACCAGTTCATAACAATTTCTTTAACCCTATTTTACATCAACTTAATCAAGCTGGTAACGGAGCTGTATCTGACTTGAAAGACATAGGTGACTTAGGTTCACTTGGTGTAGCTAACCTTACTGGAAACCAACAAGCCGCTAATAATGCTCGTAATGCTATAGGCAATAACAATGCTAACCTTGGTGGAAAAAACTTTGCAACTAATTTAGGTGGACTTAGTCAAGACGTAGGATTAACACCTTCTGCCAAAGCTTTTGTAAATACTGGTGCTGGAGTTGCTACAAATATAGTTAATGGACTTACTAATCAGAATCTAACATCACAACAAGCAATTGGTGGTGGACCACTTGGAGGTCTAACTAACTGGGCATCTAACAATGGAACAGTTAACGAAGGAACAGGACGTAATTTAGCAGGTAATGCAATTAATACTGCAATTAATTTACTAACATTAGGTAAAGGTAAAGCAATAGACCAAGCTGCTGAACGTAGCATAAGAGCATTATTACCTCAACTTGAAAAATCTGGATTGGGTAAAGTCGCTCAAAAATTTGCTGGTAGCGAAGCAGTAGCTGGATTGTATGGTGCTGGACAAGGAGCATCTCAAGCTGCTCAAAGTGCTAACAATTTTAATGAAGCTGCAACTGATATAGGCAAAGGAGTTGTTCAAGGCTTACCATTTGGAGTTCTTGGTTTATTACCTAACGCTACTCATGGATTGATAAATACAGCCAATAAAGTAGCTGATGCAACCCCAGATATTATTAATCAAACAAGACAATTAATGGCAAACCAAGTTGGTCGCATTGGAATTAACAATGTTGCAGATAATCACCCAGCAGTATTACAACTTAATGACCATTTAGATACGCTTAATAAGTTACGAGATAACATGACTAAAAATGGCTTAGATGAACGCAACCCAGCAATGGTAAACAATGCTAAGGCATATCAAGCTACACTAGATGAATTAAACAACACTCGAAATGCTATTACTCAGGGTGGCTACGCTAAAATACCTGGAACACCAGAACCTATTCAACCTGTTGACGACCTTTACAACCAAGCAAATCCTGCCCCATCAGCAGAAACACTTAGACAACAAGCTCCAAAAGTTGAAACCCCACAAGTAGAAACACCAAAGCCTATTAATATAACAAAACCAAAAACAGGCGTTGTAGATAAACAATTAAATCAACTTTTAAATGATAAAAGTGACATTATCAATTCTACTGCCGATGAATTAATGATGTTAAACAAGCCACATCGAAATTTAAATGCCGAAATATTAAGTAATGGTGGTATATCATCATCAGCTTATGAAAATATACCTAATTATTTAAAGAGAAAAACTGGTTCATCTGCTGATTATATGGCTAGAAATTTAGGATTTCCTGATGAAGATGCACTTATGGAAGCAATTAATAATCAATCTAAACCACTTAAAAGATATCAAGCAGTTGAACAAGCAGAAGAAGATTTACAATCAGGCAAACATTATTTATCTGATGAATACAACAAAATAAACAATAGTATAAAACAACGTCAAGATGAATTATCTCAATATCCAAATGGTAAATATCGTCAAGTTAAAATAACAAATTCTCCAAATAAAATGAGTGATGAGGAACTTGCATCTTTAAACAACACGCCAGAAGGACAAATGCCTTATCGACCAAACGAAATTAAAAAGAATGATTCTATTCGTATCCGCAATCCTAAAGCAGAAGCTCAAGTATTAGAATCCATTAAAAACGGCAAAACAACTGACGAAATTCTTAACGATTACATGAATCAAACAGGTGCCAATATGGACACAGCCGTGCATGATGTAGACGGAATTATGAAATTAAGTGGCAATCAATCTATATTAGAAAACCCATTACGAGGAAAAGTAAAACTTCCTATTGCTCCAGATGCCGCTCAAGCATATCTTCATGCTGAAATGGTTACCGGACAGCTTAACGATGCTCGTTTAGTTGCAAAAAATGCCGTATCAGAATTAAACCCACACGATTTGGCGTTAGTTAAAGATATTGAATCTAAACCTGTAGAAATTATTGCTAAATCTGCAATCAAACCAGAAGAATTCTTAAATACAGTTTCAAAACTTCGCAACTACTATGACCTTCGTGATGCTTGGGACCAATACCTTGGTGTAGAGCATGGATATCGAATGAACTATCTTAGACAACTTGTTCAACAAGCAGAAACAGACATTAAACAAGAACCTATAAAAATAGGTGGTGGAAACAAACAAGTAGGATATACCAATGCTCGTAGCTATCAAACGCTTAATACAAACGTTATGGATGCTTTAGATAAAGAAGCTGGAGCAACACACAATTTAGGTAAATTAGCGTATGAGAAAGGCTTAGAAAACGTTTATGGCGATAAAATTGCAAAAGGTAATGTTATGCGTTCAGATAATGGAACCTACAAAACACTTAATACAAAATATGGAAAAGGCTTAACTGCTAGTCCTGAAATTGCTAATGCATTAAATTCTCGAGCAGCTTATGAATACGCACACGGAGTTCAAGGAGCTGTATTAAAACTATTAGACCAAGTAGGTGGTGGTTATAAGGGATTGAAACTTGCTTTTGGTGGTTTTCACGATGTTGTTACAATGGCTGCTCATACTGCTCGAGAAATAAGGCATGGCAATCTGCAAGATATTTTAAAACCTTTACAATCTAAATTTAGTTCAAGTTTTTACAACGACCTTAAAGAAGGGTATATAAAAGACGGAAGCATGGATAAATTTAGAATAAGTGGACTAACTCTTGCCGATGAATCGATTGATTCTAACAATTCTCTTCTTTTTAAAGGAAAGTATAACCCTCTTAGAGCTGTTCACGACTCTTTGTTTTTACGAGAAATACCGACAGTTAAAATGGTTATTGCCGCCGATGAATTTAAAAACTTAAACATAAATAATCCAGAAGATGTAGTAAAAATGCGACAAATTTCAAAAGCATTAAATGATTCTATAGGAGGTGCAAATCGAGCTATTGATTCATTTACACCTTCGCAAGTAAAAATGCTTGGCAGAAGCATTCTTGCAAGTGATTATAACGAAGGTCAATTTAGAGCAACTATTTCAGCTTTATCTAAAAAAGGACCAGAAGGTAGAGTCGCACGAGAACTTATTGGCGGTAAAATAGCTATTTTTGCTATGCCAACACTTGTTTCAATAGCTCTCGACCCAAACAAAAGAAAAGACGCAAAAACGTTTTTTCACAATTTGCTTAATGCAATAGTCGACCCACAAGTATCGACACCATTTAAAAATGATAAGGGCGAGCACCAAGTTATTAAATTTGCGGGTGCTCCTGCTATTACAAAATCATATCGTGCAGTCGCTCCATTTTTTGATAGTAACAATCGGACGCTTGGACAAAAGACTATTGGTTTACAACACGAAATAACTGGTAACGCCGCTCCTCTTTTATCTACTGCTAATCAACTTATAACTAACAAAGACTATTATGGAAATCCTGTAATAACTCGTAACGACAATGGAAGTATAAATTTTGCTAAATCACTAGGAAATGTCGCAAACGCTTCAGCACCTATAGCAGTAAATCAAATAGTTCAAGCAGCACAAGGTAAGCAAAATCCAATCGAAGCAGTAATAAACATTTCTGGTATTGGTCGAAGTGCTACAGATACAACAGACCCTCAATATGTAAAAAATCAAAATTACTTTAATACTCAATCACAACTTGCTGACCTTATGAAAAACGGTAAACTTAGTCAAATTGACCCAAGTTTGCAAGATGTATCAGCTTCACAAGGTGCAAAACTTTACTCCGAATATACATCACTTCACCCAACTGCAACTAAAGACGCTTCTGGAAACTCAGTGCCAAGTGATTGGAATGCGTTATCTGCCGACCAAAAAGCTTCTTATTATTTATCAAATGACCCAAAGACAGGTGCTCAAAGACTTTCTCCATCTTTTTACATCGACCAAAAACTTGCACAACTTGACCCAACACGACCGCACAGTGCATTGTTTGATTTAACAGGTTCAGGTACAAGCTTTACATTGGATAGTAACGGAAACATAATTGGAACAAAATCAGAACCAAAGGCACAAATAGCACTTGATTATTCAGTTATGGGAACAGGTGACCCAGAACGATACTTTACAGAACAAGCTAACCCTTGGCTCAAAAATTACTCAACAGCTGTTGGTAACGATGCAAAAAACTATGTACAAAATCTTACTCAATGGATGCAAAATCAAGGCTGGAATCAAAAAGCTATTGATACTTATTTCCAGCAACATCCATCTGTTACTCCGCCACTTACTGCACCAAATGTTCCTCAATCAACTACTGATTTAATGAATCAATATGACGCTATAACAGACCCAACACAAAAACAAGATTTCTATGTTCAAAATATAAACGTACTTCAGCCAACATTCAAAGCTATTGCTCAATACGATAATCAGCTTCGAGTAGCAAAAGGACTATTACCATTACAAGTTGCACCAAATCCTACCCCACAAGTTCAAGCACTTTTGGATTCTATGCCAAAAGGTTCAGACTCAGCAAGCAAAGCAACTCGAGCTCAAATTATTAACTCAAGTCCAGAACTTAAACAATATCTTGCAGATTCAGGTTTGTTTACAACAACAAAAGATTTATCTAAGTATCTTTACCAGAATCCTATTTACCCAGGTGCTACGCAAACTCAACTGCTTAATAATGGTGATAACCTTGCTCAATCTACGCTTAAAGGTATATCAAACCTTGGAAACTATGATATAGGTAAGAATGCTAACGGACAGTATTCATTTATGCAAAATGGTTCATTAGGTAATGGATTTACATCTGCAGGTGGTGGTGGTGGAAGCATAACAAAATCCCACAGAATTAAACGAACAAAACCAGTAAGAATTAGACAGCACAGAATTAAAATGAAAGTTCACAATCAGCATCTAAGATATGTAATGCCCAAGCAACGACCACTACGAATAGCTAAGGCATCTAAAATTAGTCCAGTTCGAATAAAGATGTGATATAATCACACTATAAGGTAAATCGTAAATATACGAACACCTCTGGTAAAACAGGGGTGTTTTTAATTAGGAACAAATATGGCACAAATAGACCAACCAACAACATTACAAAACATACAAGATTCAATTCACATACTATATGAAAATGACCCTAATACACCTGCAGTAACTGACGATGAATGGAAAATTAGATTCGGACTTATTTTAAGAGCAGTAGGAAACTGGGAATCTGAAAACATAAGTTGGAACGAACTGTGGAAAACTGGAACTGTATCTACTGTTGTAACTGTTGGTCAAAGTTCATATCCTACTGGATTAACAGACATGACTCTACCATCATCATATGTAAGAATTACTACTTCAGCAGGGTCTGTCATAAGATACGAAGTAGTTAAACCAGAAGAATCTGATAAATATGTTAAAGCACAAATTAGAAAAGCTTATTTTACTGGCAACCAAGGTTCTGGATTTTCTGTAAACTTTACTGTTCCATTTGTAGCTAACGAAACTTGTATTGGTGGTTCAATTCAATTCGATTATTATAAATCAGCTTCCATTCCTTCTGCTTACACTGAAACAACATGGGTTCCTGAAATGAGTAACCCTGATTATGTTATTTATTGGGTTGCGGCTCAAAAACATCTAATGGACTCAAACACTAATCAATACGAGGTCTATCAGAATATTGCCGATGGAACAATGCAGAACATGAAGATATTTAACGAAACTGCTCCAATCAACTCATCTACACAACCTGATGATGTTGAATTCAACCGAGACGGTTCATACTTTGGAGGTTAATAATGCCAAGATTAACAAGACCTAATTTAAAAGGTAGTGATGGTAAACCATTTACTATTACAATTAATCAATTTAAAGGTGGAACTGTAACTCTTACTGACGAATCAAGAATTCCAAATACAGCCGTAACAACTGCTACTAATATGATGTTAGACCAAGATGGAATCTGGCGTGTTCGATATGGTTCTCAGGTATATGGAAAAACTCTAACTGGACCTATTGATGGACTTGGAACTGCAATTAAATATAACTCTGATGGAACAACTACCAGCACTCTACTAGTTATAGATAATGGTGCTCTTAAGACTTCAGTAGATGGTGGAAACTGGACAACTGTTTCAGGAAATACTTGGACTACTGGTAAAACAGCTAAGCTAACACAAATAAATTCACGAGTTTATATCACAAATGGATATGATAAGCTGTCTTATTACGATGTAGCGACTGGAACTATTGTTACTTATTCAGCTCTTGGAACTGCCGCTGCACCTACAGCTGTTGCATATGGTGGAAGTTTAAGTTCAACTGCTACTTACAAGCTTTATTACAGGCTAACTTATATTAAGAATGGTTTTGAATCAGCTGCAAGTAGTGAATATACAGTCAATGTAAGTAAGCAACGTTCATCTTGGTTAAACAACTCAACAACTCAAGATTATATAACTTTAACTATTCCTACTAACACTGCAGACCGAGTAAACATTTATTACTCAGACCAAACTGGAAAAGAAGTATATCTTGATTCAACTACATCAACTTCTTGGACTGATAATAACTTTGCTCAACCTAACTTATTTAGTAGTTATCCTATAACTGATTCAACTGCCGGACCAGTCTTATCAAATATTGCGTTATCTGGAAACAGAATGTGGGGAACTGGAGACCCTGGCAATCCATATCGAGTTTATTTTACTTCTCAATATAATCCAGGTTCATTTGACCCTTTTGCAGGTGCTGGTTATATAGATTTAAATCCAGGCTCTTCTGAAAAGCCAATTACTGTTAAACATTTTAGAACTGGCCAAGGAACATCAATAGCAACTGTATTTACATCTGACCCAGTTGGTGGAGGTTCTATATGGTTTGTATCTCTTAGCACTATTCAGGTAGGTCAATATGGTATTACTGTTCCTTCAGCCACATCACAAGGTTCTATTGGAACAAACAGTCCATTTGGTGTAGTTCAATCAGTTAACAACATTTTTTATCCTTCCATTAAAGGATTTCAAACACTTGGTTCAGCACCTAATATTTTAAACGTGCTTGCTACAAGTGAAATAAGCTCATCAATTAGACCTAATGTGCAAAACATTACAATGACTGCAGCTAAAAATATTGCAGGAATCTTTTACTACGGAAGAATCTTTTGGTCAGTTCCTTACGGAAGCACAACTAATAACCAGATTTGGGTATTAGACCTTGAAAGAAATGCTTGGTGTGTAGCTTGGACTACAGCAGTTAAACAATTTGTAGAATATGCAGATTCATCTGGAACACCACACCTTCTTGGAATACCTATGTCTGGAAACCAGTTAGTAGAATTTAACCAGAACTTCTTAGGAGACCTTGGAGCATCATTTAACACCGACCTTGAATCAGGACTTATTTATTGGGACGAAGACCATTCTTTATGGGCAAGAATTGATAAGGTATATGTTCAATTAGCTAGACCAAAGGGAACAGTTAACTTTATAGTTTCTGGAACACAAAAAAATAAAAATATTCAGCAACTTAAAAACATTCAAATAACTTCTAGTGTTGTTGGAAATTCAGGATTAGGTTCAGATTTAATGGGTTCAGTTGCAATGGGAGATTCAGCAAATACACCATCTTCTTACAGTCAATCATCAGTTACTAAACGTTTATTGATTAAAAAACGACTATCTAATCTTAAATGGGCAATTACTTCATCTGATGTTAATGCTCAATACAATGTTCTTGAAATAGTGATTAAAGGAAAACTTATTCCTACTTCCGACCCAACAGGATACAAATAGTATATTTTATAATGTTTGTGTTATAATGGGCGTATAAAGGTTAACTGTAAATATACAGCACCTCTGAGAAATCAGGGGTGTTTTTTAATTTAAGGAAATACAATGGCAGCAACAGCAACAGACAAATTCAAAAAACAAGCAAATAACTTTTCAACTTCTACAAGTAGCTTAATAGTAGGAACTACAGATACTAGTGTTACTTTATCTAGCGTTGTTGGACTACCTACTGATACTGCAGTTGTTCTTGTAATTGACCGAGTAGATGCTAATGGAAACAAAACACCATCTAAAAGAGAATATGTTCAAGGTATTGTATCTGGTTCATCTATTATCAGTTTAACTCGTGGACTTGGAAGTTCTACAGCACAATCTCATTCTATTGGTGCAGTTGTTGAACAAGTATTTGACCAAAACACTTGGAATGACGCTGTATCTGGAATTTTAACTCAGCATACACAAACTGGAACTCACACTGGAATAACTACTGATACTTTAACTTCAACTGGAAATGTTGTAGTTGGTGGAACCTTAACTGTAGGAGGTAATAATACACTTGCTACTGGTTGGAACGCATTAGGAACAACTCTAACTTATGGAGCTAACAATGGTAATAAAGAATTTACAGTAACTGCAGCTTCTGATTTAACATCTAGTTTAAGTCCTGGAATGAAAATGTCTATATTAAGAGGAACTACACCACCTACACAAAGCATGGCATTTAACTCTGCTTCTTCTCAATATGCTTCCAAAGTTTCACCTACTGGTATTACATTTACATCTGCATTTACTTGTGAAGCTTGGATATATGTTCCAAATTTTACTGGTTCACAAGCAGTGATTATTGGAAGAGACAATGGTTCAAGCGGTTCTTGGGCTATGAGACTAAGTGGCTCAGGTCAATTAGCAGTTTATTATGGAATAGGTGGAAATTATACAGAATGGGACACTTATCAATCTGTTCCACTTAATCAATGGGTTCACGTTGCTGCTTCAGTATCATCTGTATCTGGTAAAACTCTAGGAGGATTATACATAAATGGAGTTTCGGTTCCAAATTCTCAATTAGCATCAGCCGCTACTTCACTTACACAGTCTGGTAATTTAGCTATAGCTACGACTTCACCAGGTGGTAATTATTTTAATGGATACATATCAGAAGCTCGTGTATGGTCTGTAGCACAATCTCAGGCTCAAATTCAAGCTAACATGGCAATTAACCTTACTGGAAGTGAATCTAACCTTGTAGGATTATGGCAAGGTAATGGTAACTTTAATGATTTAACATCTAACGCAAATAACCTTACAGCTGTTAACGGTGCTATAGCTACTCAAGCTTCTAACCCATACAATGTTACTGAATACGCTGTAGTTACTAAAGTTTCTTATTCTTCTCCAACTACAACTGTTACTTTATACACAGGTAACTCAAACACGATTCCTAACCAAACACTTGGAACAGTTTATTTCTCAACTTCTAGAACACCTTATGGTTTTAACGCAGATAAAGGAAACTGGACTTTACAGGTAACGGAAAGGACAGGAACATCTGGTATTGCACCTTCATCTAATGTTTGGACAAATATTGATAGTCTTCAAATGTCTGTTCCAGCTGGTTCTTGGCAGTTATCATATCAATTATTGGTTAGTGCTAGTAGTGTAACGGCTATTTCTATTTATACAACTTTATCAACAACCAATAACACAGACGTTGACCCAGATATAAATACCCATACTTACACTTCTGGTGGTGTGGCGACAATAAATAACAGTTTATATCGTAACAAAAATTATACAATTTCATCACAAACTTTATATTACTTTAATATTATGCAAGATAGTGGAACAAGTAATATTACCTTAAATCCAAATCAGGCAACTCCAACATTAAAAGCGGAGTGTTTATATATTTAGGGAATAACCATGACTAAAAGAGAAATAGAAAGGTTAGCGATTGTGGAAGCAAATCAGAACTATATGAAAGATTCAATCAAGAGCATAGAAGAAAAGATAGATATGATTCTCAATAGATTGGAAAATGATTCTAAGCTTTACTATACCAAAGCTCAGGCTGATAAATTTAAGAAATTTGTTCAATGGACCATCGGCACAATAATAAGCATTTCAGCTGCCGTTGCATTATTTTTAACTAATAACCATGGAGGTAAATAGTGAGTATCAATATTAACCCAAAAAACAAAGGCAAGTTTACAGCAATGGCAAAGAAAGCTGGAAAAAGCGTTCAAGCTGAAGCTAAAACAATATTAAAATCTAAGACCGCAACTCCATTACAGAAGAAACGAGCTAACTTTGCTCGCAACGCTGCTAAATGGAATAAGAAGTAAGGAGATAATATGTCATTAAAAGGAATAGATATCAGTGCAGCACAAGATATAGATGTATCTGGATTACCTGTAGATTTTGTAGTTATCAAAGCTACTGGTGGAACACAATATGTAAATAATAAGTGTGATACAAACTATCAACAAGCTAAAAATGCAGGAAAACTTAGAGGAGTATATCACTATTATTCAGACGGATATGGTGGAGATGACCCTATTGCAGAAGCCGATTGGTTTGTAAACAATATTCAAGGTTACATTGGAGATGCAATCTTAGTTTTAGACTGGGAAAGAGGTGGAAATCCACAAGTAAGAGATGTATTAAAAGCTAAAGCCTTTTTAGACCACGTTCAAGCTCGAACAGGCATTAAACCACTAATATATATGTCTGCTAGTCTTGTAAGCGAATTAGACTGGTCTAGCGTGATTGCAGCGGACTATGGACTATTTGTTGCAGCATATACATACAACAATACTCCAATTTATGATTTTAATATGCCTGAATCTAATGACCCTAACCCAAGCTGGGGAGCTGTAGGAGATATTATGTGGCAGTTCACATCTAATGGTCATATAGCTGGTTATAATGGAAACCTAGATTGTGATTACTTTTATGGTGATGCAAACACTTGGAATGCATACAAAGCTGTTCCTACTCCACCAACTCCACCACCTGTAGTTCCTGAACCACCTGTAGTTCCTGAACCACCTGTAGTTTCTGAACCACCTGTAGTTACACCACCTGTAGTAGAACCACCAGTTAATGTAATACCTGCTCCTGTTGTTCCGGAAACTCCAGATTTAAATACACCTACTAGACCAACTGAACCTATTCCAGTAACGCCTGTTTTACCACCTAAGAGAAATTGGATAATAAGATTCTTAATTGGCATACTACATTTTTTTGACATCATACCTAAGGGAAGAAAATAATAATTGTTTTTAAACAAGCTAGAAATAGCGGAAAGAAAATATATGTTTCAAAATATTAAAAATAAAATTCAAGTAAGCAAACCAACATCAAGCCAATTAAAGCACGATGCATGGTTAGTTCTAGTAGCATTCGCAAGCACATTTTTTGCTACCTGGGACGGTTCATTCACAAAGACATCTATCAAAGCTGGAGCAGTTGCCGGAGTATCAACTGTAATTACTATCGTCAAAAGCATTTTCACTACTCTATAAGTTCCTAATTCCTAATAAAGGAGGAATATGAAACCTTACAAGGTCAAATGGGAGGGCGAAGACCTAAAACGCCTTCTAACAATGGGCAACGATGACTTAAAAAGATATTACTTTTGGCTAGACTGGGAGGGTATCCGAAGAACTAGAAATAAATATAGAACTAAAGCTAGAAAGGTTATTGAAATGGAGAAAAAACCAGAGATTCAAAGAACACCACAAATAGATAAATTAGCGGAACTCTTTGAGCGTTCTGGAATTGACCCAGAAGATATCCTAAAAGTTAGCCGTGTAAATATTTATCAAGGTTACATGAAGAATAAAGAAGGTGAGTTTGAAACTACCGACCTAATGAGCGTGCAATATGTTCCTAAATCTGAAGAACTTACTGAAGACATGTTTATTAAACAAGCTAAACCAACAGTTATACGACCTGTTAAAAGCACTGGTAAGAAATCTACCGAAGAGAAATTAGCAATAGTTCTTCCAGATATACAAGCTGGATTCCGTAAATACGAAGACGGAACTTTTGACCCTATTCACGATGAAAAAGCTATGGATATAGCACTTCAGATAATTAAAGATACTAAGCCTGACCAAGTTATATTGAACGGAGATAATTTAGACTTACCTCAATTAGGGCGATACGCACAAGAAGCATCATTCGCTCAGACATTAAATAAGACTTTAGATTATGTGCATGAATACTTGGCAAAAATTAGAGCTAATGCACCTGATACAAGAATAATTTACCTAGCTGGAAATCATGAGCTACGACTTAGCAAATACATTATGCAATATGCTGAGAAGCTTTACGGAGTGCGACAAGCAGGCACTACTGAGAGAGTTCTAACCATTCCTTTTCTATTGAACCTAGCAGATGTAGACTGCGAATATAAAAGTGGATATCCTGCTAATCAGTATTGGATTAATGAACGACTAAAAGCAATTCATGGTTCAGTAGTTAGACCTGCTGGAAAAACTGCAGCAGCTATAGTTAATGAAGAAACATCAACTTTATTTGGACACATTCATAGACACGAATACGCTGCAAGGACTGCACAGAACTATTCTGGAGCTAGATTTGTAATAGCTCAATCATTTGGCTGTCTGGCACGCATAGATGGTGCTGTGCCTAGTTATGGGTCTGGAGTTGATGAAATGACCGATATGCCTATTAAAAACTGGGAGAACTGGCAACAAGGGCTTGGAGCTGTTTATTACCAAGAGGGCGATAAACCATTCGACACCCAACAGATTACTATCCAGACACACAATGGATACCAGACTAGATTTAACGGAAAGTTGTATGTTCCTAATGAGTGAATTTGAATTTGGACTTAACTCACAGGGAGTGAGAGATTTCAAACCGAATTACGGAGAAATAGATTGGCATAGTGCTTGGGTTAATAGGCATGGTAAAGACCAACTTAGTGCTTGGGGAGAAACGTTTGATGAACTTGGAGAGTTTTGCGAACAGCTTAATCAAACTAATTGTTGTTTTTATTTAAATGATACTGACCCAGCTTTTGACGTAGTGGTAGTTATTGACCATAGAGATGAAGGTGGAGATTTCTGGTTTACTAGAGAACAAATAGGTTATGACAGATACGATGAACTAGTAGAAGGAATCGGTGATGAAGTAATGCTAGTTTATACTAAGTATCCTGCACAACATGTAGCAGAGTTTGTAATTCGAACAATGATGACCGATTTGTAGTATAATAAGAGAACTAAACAAGGGAATCAAAGGCTTCGTGCCAGTATTTTGGATTTAGAATCATTTGTTCTTTACTTCGAAAAGCTTGAATCTGAACCTAAAGTTCGTAGAAAAGTAAATTAGATTTTGCTTCTTCAACTATTTGTTCTAATTCATCTATCGTAAGTTTATGATATTTCTGAGCAGTCTTAGCTAATCTATCTGCGGTTCCCTTACCGTATTTTAAATCGACTGCCTTTGAATACTTGAACTGTTCTCCCTGATTAAACGTATTACAACCAGCACACTGTGCGTTTACGTTTTCGTCATCATATCTAGTTGATGAGTATCTTCGTGATTGGAAATGTCCAGCGTGCATCTGTTTTGTAGGTAACCATTTTTCACAAGTAATACATGAAGCTTGATATTCTCCGCCACGCTTTTCTGAATCTCTGTATCTTATATACAAAGAAAAGTATTTATCTGCTTTAGCTTTCATCTTAGATAAGTTATTGGTTTGTTTAGATTTCATTAGTATACGTCATTTCCTAATTGTTTTAATTCAAAGTCGGACATTGTAGTAAACGGATGAGGTGATACGGAAACTACAGGTTCTATTTGTTGTGCTGCTTCAATCATTCTTGCTAAATAAGCTAGATAAGCATCAGATTTATGGAAAGCACGAATCCTCCGTTCTGCTGTTTCTCGTTCTTCTTGTTCACATTCTTGGGCTATAGACTTTTCAGCCGATTCACCGCCACCGTGTTCACTTCTCTGGGTCATAGTAATCTTTCTATTACTGCTTGTATTACATTTGTTGTTACTGCATTACCACACATCTTGTATCTTTGAGTGTCGCTAATATTTACTATCATTCCGTGTTCATCTTCACCATACTTAGTCCAATCATCTGGAAATCCTTGTAGGCGTTCACATTCTTTAGGTGTGAGTCTGCGGATATGGGTTGAGTAGTCTACATTCCATTTATCAAATGTTGTATTACTCGCAAGGCAAGGGCTTATTCCATCTGGAGAGATTGTTCTGTCCTGTTGTTGTCTGGATTGAGTCGTAAGTTTAATATGCGAGTCATTTGTGCTTCCGAGAGGAAATACTTTTCTTCCACATTCGTTTCCAAGATGTCCGACAATGATGATTCGTTCTCGGTTTTGGGGAACTCCGAAGTCTTTGCTGTTAAGTACCTGCCATTCAACTCCATACCCCAAGTCGGCAAGAACCCCAATGATTGTCTGGAAAGTTCTTCCTTGCTC
>Ga0214198_1000056_pt1 | contig 33158 bp, 22 predicted proteins | sample TroBogEpilimnion_20_FD_153036 | JGI IMG/M metagenome (GOLD analysis project Ga0214198, IMG submission 153036) | Freshwater microbial communities from Trout Bog Lake, WI - 20SEP2008 epilimnion | ecosystem: Environmental > Aquatic > Freshwater > Lake > Epilimnion/Euphotic zone | place: Trout Bog... | reverse complement strand
ATGTTACTATTCAAAAAGATTTATTTACTGGCGATGGAGTTACAACCTCGTATACTTTGAGCTATATTCCTCCTGACCAAAATAGTATTCTTGTATTTGTCGGTAACGTTGCACAGAATCCAGGCGATGCTTTCACATTAAGTGGTGCAGTAATTACATTTGCAAACCCACCACCTGCAACTTATAGTGTTGTTGTTTTCCATAAGTTTAATTCAACCGACGCTAACTGAGTTATACCTAAATATCTAATAAGGTATCATAGATGGCTGTAATCGGTAAAATCGGCGGAAATATGCTCAAAGATAATCTTCTACGTTATAACGTAGATTTGATTGTTGATGGCAATTTAATGTATTTTGATACCAATAATCGTCGTGTTGGTATCCTTAACAACACACCAGGCAATACTTTTTCTGTAAATGGCACGACTACACTAGGCAATGTTTTTATAAACAATAACACTGTTGCTGCTACGACGGGTAATTTGTTCCTATATTCTTATGCTGGCAATATTGATGTAAGCAATCAACGCATTGGAAATCTTGCAACACCGATTTATACAAATGATGCAGCTACAAAAGCATATGTTGATAGCACAATTGGTACAGATTTAATCGGCAATAACATTCCGCTTGGTTCAAATACAAGTGGACAATTGGTAAGTAATGCAGTCACACTAACAACTACAACTTATGTGACAGACGGTATTGCAAAACTTAACCAAGTATTGGGTAAACTAGTTCCACCTTCACCTGGCAATTTTCCAAATAGCGGTGCATTAAGTTTAAGTGGGTTATCTACGCTAGGTCGTATGTGTAACTTTACACAAACTGATAATAGTGGATGGGGCAATTTAAGTATTTCTGGTGGCACCAGTTTCTCTAATGGTATTCGTGCAGCAACCATGACTACCAATACCTTTACTCGCCAAGGACCAGGTGATAGTGGTAACGTTCAAGTTATTGTAAATGGTGTTGCTACTGGTTATCGTGTAATGACCAGTGGTAACAATAACAATGGTACCTATGGTCAACTTATTATTACCCTAAACCAAGATTATAGTGTGCTAAGTGGTGGAAGTGGTGGATTTTGGAGTAGCTTTAGTGCACAGGGTAGTGGAAGTAATGCGGCTGCTGGGTGGAATCAAGTTTATCTAACTGATACGGCTGGTGCAAATACCAATGCTGTAAGTTGGTATTATGATATTAACAATCCAGGTGCACCCGTATGGAGCAATAGCAGCATTGCACTTACAACAAATAGTGCAACATTTAGTTCTACTGTTCCGCACCTTAATAGTAGTAGTGTGTGGCGTTTGGCAGCAAACGTTGCTAAACTTAGCGGTGATACTTATTATAGCAGTGATACATTTATAACTGGTGCTGCAGGTGGCGCAATTTCTACACCAAGCAGTGTGACCTATACACAAGCGGGCGTAACAACTCCGCTTGCACGTAATTCTTATGTAAGCAGTGGTAGTGCATATTTTACCACTACTGCGAGTGGACTAACTGGTTTCAATAGTAGTTCTACTGGACCAAGTTTGACGGCATATAATAGTTATAGCAGTGCTTCACAAACATTTTTTCCAGGCGTAAATGTTTTATATAAGACTGGTACTACTACACAGATTGAAGAAACTAATTTAACAAATTCAATTAGTGGTACACCAGGCACATTTCGTATTGCAAATCCTGGTTCGTCGGATACTCCTGCCTATACTGGAAGTGAAGCGGCGTTTAATAGTCAAACTGGACCATTTTATACATATGATGCAACAGTCGTTGCTGCTGTTCTTAAATTTGACCAAACAAATTATAGTACAGGTTATCAACCAGTTGGACCTAATTTAAGTGGACAAGGTTCTAGCCAATACTTTACATTTAAGTTTGCTAAGTCTGCATTGAGTAAATTTGACGTTGTGTACAGTGGGACTATTGCAGGTCTTTGGGTTGCACTGCCTGGTTCTTCATTGGACAGCACAAGCACCTTAAACGGTTGGTTAGATTTAAGCACGGCTTATGGCGGCGCTGGTAAACCTGGCGCAAATACGGGTGCTGGTGGCAACGGTAGCAATGGAGCAAGTACTGGTGGAACTGCAATGCTAAACAGTGCTGTATCAAATAAGGCAGTAACTGCTACATTTGGTACAGAAACAAGTAGTAACAGTACTGGTAATGAAATTTATGTTCGTATTAAGTTAACAAGTGGTCAAAGCGTAACTGCTCTTAGTATAGGAGCAGCGTCACACTAATGGCTATTTCAGATACACAGAAAGTAGATTATCTCTTTAAGAAGGTTGGTTATACCCTATCTAAAACCGATACGGCTACTGCAAAAAGTCCTGCAAACGAAAGTATTCCAAGCCCACTTATTACTCGTGGTGACTATATTTGGCAACAAAGTAGCAGTATTCCGTCAACGATTCCTGGTGCAAATAGTAGTGTAATTACAATTTATAGTGATGCACTGAGTGATACGGTTAAGGCAACGGTTGATAGTACCGCAACTGCAAATCGTACTTGGCTAACTGGTTTAACAAACTGGATTGATCCAAGTTTTGGCTCTACATATCAGGCAAAAGTATATGTTGTAGAAAGTGGAACAACTAACCCTCAAACAAGCGGTTATCAGTTATTTGCTGATGGTAGCGGTAATAATGATAGCTGGTATTTTGATTATAGCAGTGGCGTTTTAAACTTTGCAGATACAAACTTGCCATATTATGCAAACGGTCTAGCAGTATCTTTTACTGGTAAAAGTATATTTGTTAGTGGAGCAAGATATACTGGTGCAACTGGTTTAGCAAATATTGCGTTGCAAACCTCATATAGTAACACGGTTACATTTAACAGTAATGTTAATGCTAATGCTAATTTAATTGTTAGCAATGTGTTGACAGTAAATGGAAATATTACAACTGGAAATTTGTCTACCGTTGGAAATGTTACTGCATATAGATTCTATGGTGATGGCAGTCAACTAAGTGGTGTTAGCAGTTATAGCAACGCCAATGTTGCAGCATATTTGCCAACCTACAGTGGAAATATTAGTGCTTATAATGTAAATGCAAATTTAATCACTACTAGTATAAGTGCATTTGGCAGTAATGCATCTATTAACATAAATCCAACTGGTAGTGGAATTGTGGCAATTAATAGTAATACTGCACTTCTACTCCCTGTTGGAACAAATAGCAATTATCCACCTACACCAACAAGTGGTATGGTTCGTTGGAATACATCAGTTGGATATTTGGAAGTTTATACTGGTATCAAATGGGAAGCAGTTGGTATTGAAGGCGGCACAACAAACGTAGTAAGCGATGTGTTTACTGGTGATGGTAGTACAACAATTTTTAATTTAAGTCAAAATAATACTACAAGTGGAACGTTAGTTTCAATCAATGGTGTAATTCAATTACCAACTACAAGCTATATCGTAAGTGGAAATGTGTTAACTCTTAATGAAGCTCCAGTATCTACTGATATTATAGAAGTTCGCCAGTACGTTCCCAGTACAACGGTTGGAAATCTATCAAGTGGCAATGCATCAATTTCTATGACTTCAATTGGAAATCTTGCAACTGCAAAGTTTATCAATGATGGTTTAACAACCATGACAGTTGATAGCACAAAAATAACATACAGTGTTCCGCTTGTGTTTTCCGTTCCAAATATTGCAGTTAATTCTACAACTGCTGTTATTGATTCATTCAGTTCTGCTGTTTATAGAACAGCAAAGTATATTATTAGTGCATCAAATTATGGCAGCAATTATTTTCAAAGTAGCGAAGCATTGGTGGTTCATGATGGAACAAATGCGGTGGTTACTACGTATGGTGTTACAAGCACTAATACACAGTTGTTTACGCTTACTGCAAATGTATATAATTCCAATGTTTCGCTCTGGGCAACAACTACTAGCACAAATAATATTAAAGTAAGTGCAACATATATTCCACTTTAATATCTAATTATATAACTGTATAAATATTTGGATAGGGACCAGATTTATGTCGTATACGATAACCCATACAAATGGAACAAATCCAATCGTAATTGCCGATGGGACAATAGATACAACAACCAGTATTACACTGGTAGGTAGAAATACACCAAGCTATGGTCAATATCTTGACCAAAATTTCCTTAATATGTTAGAAAATTTTTCTAATGTTAGTCAACCAGTGAACCCAATAAGCGGTCAGCTTTGGTATAATAGTTCTACTGGTTTGTTAAAAGTTTACACAGGCAGTGTATTCAAAAATATTAGTAATGCAACCAGTGGCGTAAGTCAACCAACTAATCCACAAATAGGTGATTTTTGGTGGGACACTGCAAACCAACAACTTAATGTTTATACTGGTTCAAGTTGGAAAGTAATTGGTCCAACAAGTATAGGTACTGTAGTAGCTGAAACAATAACTGATACAAGTTCAATTACACACAACGTAATTAGTTTTGAAATTGGCGGTGTTCGTTACGCAATACTAAGCAAAGACCAAACATTTACTCCACAAGCACCTGGTATTCTAGGTTATAGTACAATTTCTCCTGGTATGAATATTGCAAATACATCTTTGGTAGGCAATAATCGTTTCGTTGGTACTTCTACAAACAGTGATTCACTTGGTGGTGTTTATGCTAGTAGCTTTATGCGTAGTGACCAAAATACAAGTACAACTGGTATTTTGAGTGTTGTAAACAATGATGGTATTAATGTTGGAACTACTGGTATAGGCAGAATTAATATATCAAGTAATGAATTTCATCTTGATAACTCTCAAAATAATGGAATAATTAGATTACGAACATACATAGGTGGCACGGTAACACCTGCACTAGATGTGCTTGGTAATGCTGATGTGCGAGTCAATGGTAATCTATTTGTTTTAGGTAATTTGGATGTAGTAACAAGCAATGAAAGTGGCATTATTAATGGTGTTACAGATAGTACTAGTACAACCACTGGTGCTTTTCAAGTAGTTGGTGGTGTTGGTATTGGCGGTCAATTAAATGTAGGCGGTGCACAGAATACATTTAGTGGCAATGTATCAGTTGGAAGTCTTGCTATTGTAAGTGGCGCACTCTCTCTTAGTACCCTTATTGCATCTAATGTTAATGCTGCTATAATTGGTAATTCAGGAACAGTACTTACTGGAACTTTATCTACTGCAGCACAACCAAATATTACAAACGTAGGTACATTAACAGCATTACAAGTTAATGGTTCAACAAGTTTAACCGGAACAACCAATCTTAGTGGTGGAACAGTAACATTTAATCCAACCAACAGTTATCCATTAAATTTAGGCAGTATTTCTTATGTAAAATTAACAGGTGGTAGTAGTGGGCAATACCTATCCACTGATGGCAGTGGTAATTTAAGTTGGGCTAGTCTTGCTTCTAGTCCAGTAAACGATGGTGGATCAAGTGGACAAGTAGCACTTTATCAAACCTCATCTAGTGTTTCTCCTGCTGGTGGGTTAACATATATTAGTTCTACTTTAGCTGTAAGTGGTGCTATTACTGCAACAGGTGATATTACTGCATTTTATTCATCAGATAAAAATTTAAAAAATAATATAGTTAATATAACAGATGCTTTGGAAAAAGTCAAACAAATTAATGGTGTAACATATAACTGGAATGAAACAGCGAAAGATATTGATGCTAGTAAAACTAATGCTGTTGAAGTAGGTGTTATTGCACAGGAAATTGAAAAAGTTTTACCACAAGTTGTTACAACTCGTGATGATGGGTACCTAGCTGTGCGTTATGAAAAATTAGTTCCTCTACTGATTGAAGCAATAAAAGAACTTAGTGCTGAGATAGAGGCATTAAAAGCACGAGGTAGTTAATTATGTCAACACCAGGCGTACCAGGCGGTGCACTACCTTTTAGCGGTCCTCTTGATTTAGCTGCAATCAACACAGAGTTTGGTTTGGGCACAGACCTAACAAACTATCATGGCGTAAGATGGTATTATGATGGCAATCTTACAACTGGGTTGTTTGGCAGTAGCACTTTAAACATAAGTGATTTTCGTGGTAAACGTGCAACCGATCCTGCTAGCAGTGGAACCTATTTCTCTAATACTGTTGGTAGTGGAAGCACTGTTGCTCCACTATATCGTAATTTTATTACCATAGAAATATGGGGTGGTGGCGGCAGTGGCGGCAGTGGAAATGGCGGCGGAGGCGGAAATGGTGGCGATAGTAATGTATTAGGTGTAACTGCAGGCGGCGGCGGTGGAGGTGGTGCTGGCAGTATTCCTGTTCCACCACCGCCTGTCGATACTACTGTTAGAGGACACGGTGCACAATATACTTATTCAGTGGAAGCGGCGGGTGGTTCATATATAACTACTGTTTCTTATGGTGGCAGTGTAGTTGGACAAGTAGTTCAAAATTCAGAAGGCACATTAACTGGTACGATAGGAAATCCTGGTCCATATGGCAGTGATGCAACATACAAAGGTTCATATGGTGTATGAGTATTTGATTAAGGAACTGATAAATGTCAGATGGTGGCGGCGGAAGTGGCGGAACAATAAATGCAAATCCTAATCCTAGTATTGCAAACCCTAGTTCCTTTGTATTTTTAAATGGTAACAGTGGCATCAACGGTTCTACTGCACAGAATAATAGCGCAACCAATGCTAATGTTGGTTATGGCGGCGGCGGAGTTAGTGCAAGTACATCTTATGGTAGTGCAACTGGTGGCAGTGGTGGCGCAGGTTCCTATGTTAAAATAACATACAAAGGCGGTGCAATACCTTACGGAAACGTTCTTTCTTATATTATTGGAAATTCAGGTAGTGGTGGCGGTACCAATGGTGGAACAGGTGGTATAAAGATTACTTGGACATAATAGTGATTCTTGTTCGTTTGTCTATTGTTAATATAATATAAATATTTGGACAGGAGCCGCTTTTATGTCGTATACGATTACCCATGCAAATGGAGCTAACCCGATTGTTATCAATGAAGGTACAGTAGACACAAGTACTAGCATTGCATTGGTAGGCAGAAATACACCAAGTTATGGACAATACTTAGATCAAAATTTTTTGAATATTTTAGAAAATTTTTCTAATAGTAGCAGCCCATCAAATCCTATAAGCGGACAGTTATGGTATAATAGTGCAACTAGTTCATTAAAAATTTACAATGGAACCACATTCAAAAATGTTAGCAGTGCCACAAGCGGCGTAAGTCAACCTACTAGCCCAAACATTGGTGATTTTTGGTGGGATACAGCTAATCAACAACTCGACGTATATAATGGTACAAGTTGGGTTGTAGTTGGACCAATTAATACTGGCGCAGTTGTTGCAGAAGTTATTACGGACACTAGTTTAGTTAATCATAGCGTAGTTAGTTTCAAAATTTCTAATATTAGATTTGCAATATTAAGCAGTGATCAAACATTTACTCCTCAAGTACCTGGTATTATTGGATTTTCTACTATTTCACCTGGTATGAATATTGCTAGCACATCTTTTGTAAACAATAACCGTTTTGTTGGTACAGCAACTAATAGTGATGCTCTTGGATACGTTCAAGCAACAAGTTTTATGCGCAGTGATCAAAATACTAGCACAATTGGTGTTTTGAGCGTACAAAACAACAGTGGTATCAATATTGGTACAAGTAATCAGACTAGTATAAATGTAACTAGTAATGAACTTCGTTTAGATAATACTGCAAGTAATAGTATAATTAGATTACGTGCTAATATTAATGGTACACAAACTTCTGCTTTGAATGTTTTAGCAAATGCAGATGTTCAAATAACTGGTAATTTAATTGCGTCTGGTTTTACTGCTTTTATTAACGGTAATTCTTCAAGCACTACTACAACAAGTGGTGCACTTCAAGTAGGAGGGGGTGTTGGTATTATTGGAAATATCAATACGGATGGTTCTCTTAATACAATGACTGGATTACTTTCAGTGGGAAATCTTGTTATTACTGGTGGCACTTTATCAGTCAATGCTATAAATGCATCCACTATTGCTGCTGGCACAATTGGTAATAATGGTGCATTGCTGGTTGGTAACATTGTTACTGCTGCACAACCAAATATTACTAGCGTAGGTATATTAACAGGATTACAAGTAAGTGGAACTACTGGATTTACTTCTGGCACAGTAACATTTAACCCTACATCATCAAATAAACTTATATTAGGTAATGTAAGTTATATTCAAATTACTGGTGGAAGTTCAGGTAGCTATCTATCAACGGATGGAAGTGGTAATTTAAGTTGGGGCAATGTAGTAATTCCAGGCAGTAGTGTTGCTGGTGGTGGTGCCGCTGGTCAGGTTGCAATATATTCTAATAGTAATGCTGTATCTGGAAGCAGTGGGCTTACATATAGCAGCAGTACTCTTTCGGTAACAGGTAACATTACTTCTTCAATCAACAATATTGTACGTGGAAAAATAGGTGTAGGTTCATCTATAAGTAATCCTACCTATCCCATCACTGTGAGCGCAAATGTTTCTGTTGCAGTGCCTGCTTATGACTGGTTAGCTAATCCTACTCAAGCTGCAATCTACGGTAGTATTACTGGTTATAATGCTGGAAATACTGCACCAATTAGCATTTATGCTAGTGATCGTATTATTGCTACTGAATTTAATGCTTATTCAGATGCTCGTATTAAAAATATAATTGGTACAATCAATACTGCTGATAGTCTACAGTTTGTTGCAAATATAAATCCTATCCATTATCAAATAAAAAACCATATCGATGATGGCGATAAATTTGGATTTATCGCACAAGATTTAATCAAATCAGGATTTGGTAATATGGTTGGTCATGTTCCAGATAGTGAACTTGAAGAAACTACAGATAGTGATGGATTTACTAGTCCAGCAGGCATTAAACTTACGGTTGATTATATTCAAGTTATACCACTGCTAACTAGTGCAATAAAAGAACTTAATAATCAAATTCAAGAGCTTAAATCTCAGGTAGCAGCACTAAAAAACAAATAAAGAATATGCATGGTTAAAAAATTTAATCTTGCCATAAATACTTCGTGGGAGCACTTTAAGCATGAGCGGTGGAAATTTAACAAGAGTTCGTAATAATCAGGTTTATAATAGTGACATTTATGCATCGGCAAAATTAGTTGCTAAAAGTGTAACCGGTGGTTTACTAAGCGATAATTTTACCTACACGGGCAATATGACCATTGGTAACCTTACGGTCAATGGTAATACAACCACGCTAGATACCACAAATCTTGTTATAGCTGACCCACTATTTGCCATTAACCGAAATCAAAGCGGCACTCCTACATATGACCTTGGTACAATCATGGGTCGTGGTAACCAAACTAACGTTGCTTTCATTTGGGAAGAAACTGCAAAACAGTTTCAACTACAATATACTACAGAATCTACTGCTAGCACTACATTTGGTACAATTAATAACAGTGGTTTTGCAAACTTACAAGCATATGGTATTCTATTAAACAATGCATCTATCGGAACACTTAGTGTAACTTCTTCACTGCAAGCGCCTAGTTTCACTGCAACCAGTGGCGGTCAATTTACTGGTTATTTCAATGGCGCAATTGGTGCAAACACTGCAAACAGTGGTGCATTTACAACTCTTTCTACCACAGGTAATGCTACTATTCAGGGCAATATCCTAGTAACTGGTAATATTATTCCAAGTGTTTCTAACACTTATTCATTGGGTTCATCTACCAATCGTTTTGCAAATCTATGGATTAAAGGCACAACAATTTATCTTGGTGCTATTGCAGTAAGCGATGGTGGCGGTTATCTTCAAGTAACTGATCCAAATACTAATTTACAACTTGGTATCCAAACTGCAAGTATTAATAATACTGTCATCGGTAACACTGGTCCTGCTAGTGGCACATTTACAACTGCAAATGTTAACGGCACACTTTATGCTGCGACTGTAAATGCTGCGACAATTGGTAACAGCGGTGCTGTGTTTAGTGGCGCAACAAGCACACTAACTGGCGCAAGTCAGGCAGCAAGTTTCACTACAAGTGGTGGTGGACAAGTTACTGGTTATATTACTGGTGCAATTGGTGCAAATACTGCTAATAGTGGCAACTTTACAACTGTAGTTACTACAAGTAACCTATATGCTGGCGGTAATATTGTTGCTGCAAGCGGAACAAGTTCTACATCAACCACAAGCGGTGCGTTAGTTGTTCAAGGTGGTATTGGTGCAAGTGGTAACATTTATATTGCAGGTTCAACATATCTTGGAACTGCATTTAATTATACTCCGCAGTATGCAAAATTTCAACATGGTGACAATCAAAATAACTATGTGCAATTTGTTGTTCAAAATCAAAACAGCGGCAATCAAGCAACAACTGATATTGTTGCAGTTGCTAATAATGGCAGTGATAATGATACTTTTATTGATATGGGTATCAATAGCAGCGGCTATAACCAAGCAGCATATAACCTCACTGGTCCAAATGATGGTTATCTATATATTACGGGCAATACAACCACTGGTGGTGGTAATCTTGTAATTTCTACGTATACATTAAATGACATTGTATTTTCTCTTGCTGGTAGTGCTACCGCAAATGAATTTGCTCGTATGAGAGCAAATACAAATAGTTTTGTAATCAGTAGCACAACAAATTCTACATCTACATCAACTGGTGCACTTCAAGTTCGTGGTGGTGCTGGTGTAAGTGGTAACCTTAATGTTGGAACTGCAAGTTATAGCCCTGTTTACTATTACTCAAATGGCGTAAATATTCTTTCTGCTATTACTGCAAGTGCATATAGCAATGCAAATGCTGCTTCTTATCTTCCAACATATAATGGAAACATTGGCAATCTTGCAACTGGTAATTTAATACCTCTTGCTAACACATCATATTATATTGGTAATAGCACCAATTATTATGCAAACGTTTATGCTAACAACTTTAATGCTATTACACAACTTGCCACACCAAAGATTCAATTTACAGTTGGTGGAGCGTCAATTCTTGAAGATAACTCACTTGATTTGGCAATTGTTGGACCATATCAAATTAGTATTAAACCTGCTTCATACCAATATACATTTAACAATAACGGAAGTCTAAGTGGACCTGGTGGAACATTTGTATATGCTAACGGCGCTGTATATGGCAACATTACTGCAACTGGTGCATATTGGGCAAACGGCGTTTCATTTGCATCAACAATTACTGGTACATACAGCAATAGCAATGTTAACTCATATCTTCCAACTTACACTGGAACACTATCACCAAGTAGTTTAACAACAAATAGTGGTGGTCAAGTAAGCGGTTACCTAACAGGTGCAATTGGTGCTAATACTGCAAATAGCGGTGCATTTACAACTGTCACTGCAAGTGGTGCGCTAACAGCACAAGGAACTATTACTGGCGGTGGTCAGGTTGTTGGCTACTTCAACGGTGCAATTGGAGCAAACTCTGCAAACAGTGGTGTGTTTACAACTGTAACAGCAAGCGGCAATATTACTGCACAAACTGCTAACGTTTACGCTGGTAATATTATTGCAAATACTGCAAGTTACAGTGCAGCTTATTATTATGCAAATGGTGTAAACATTCTTTCTGCTATTACTGCAAGTGCTTATAGCAACACAAATGCTGCTGCATACTTAACAACATATACCGGTAACTTACTAGCAGGTAACATTACTGCTCTAAACAACATTACTGGTTATCTAAATGGAACCATTGGCGCAAATGCTGCAAACAGTGCTACATTTACAACTGTAAGCATAACAAATACTGCTAATTCATATGCTGCTGGTCAAGGTGCGCTACAAATTAGTGGTGGTTTCTATGTTGTTGGCGACTCTTATATTGCAGGTAATCTGATTGTTGGAAATCTTCAAGCCGTGCAACAATCAATACTAACAGTTCAAGAACCATTGCTATACTTGCAAAGTTATGGTATTAGTAATTACAACTATGATATTGGTTTCTACGGTCACTTTATTGGCGGAAATAATAATAATTACCAACATACTGGTCTTGTTAGAAATTATGTTGATAATGAATGGTATCTATTCAGCAACGTTGGCGAACCAAGTGGTAACGTTGTTTCCTTTAACAGTAATACAGTTTATGATACACTTAAACTTGGCGCTTTGCTAGTTCAAAATACTACAACTTCAAGTAGTTCAACTAGTGGTGCTCTGCAAGTTGCTGGTGGCGCTGGTATTGCTGGTGCGCTATATGCAGGCAGTATTCAGAATACTCCAATTGGTTCTACAACACCATCAAGTGGTGTGTTCACTGGTGTAACTAGCACTGGACAGGTTACTGGTTATCTAACAGGTGCAATCGGCGCAAACACTGCAAATAGTGCTGTGTTTACGACCGTTACGGCAAGTGGTAATATTACTGCTCAGACTGCAAACGTATATGCTGCTAACGTAATTGGTAATACGGCTCTATATGGTGCACAGTTCTATTGGAGCAACGGTGCTTCACTTACAAGCACTATCACTGGTCTATACGGTAATACACAAGTTTCTGCTTATCTACCAACTTATACTGGAACACTAAGCCCTAGTAGTTTAACAACAAATAACGGTGGTCAGGTAACTGCATATCTAACTGGCGCAATCGGTGCCAACGTAGCAAATAGCGGTGTGTTTACTACCGCAAACGTTAACGGAACACTTTATGCTGCAACTCTAAATGCTGCAACGATTGGAAACAGCGGCGCAACATTCAATGGTGCAAGCATCAACCTAACAGGTAATGCAAGTGTTAATGCTATCAGTGCCTTCCAAATCGGTAATACAAACACAATCCTTGAAGGTACAATTGGTAGTGCTACTCCAAGTCAACCAAACATTACTTCTCTTGGAACTCTAACATCACTAACTGTCAGTGGTACTGCCGCTGCATCATCAATCAATGCGGGTACAATTGGAAATAGCGGTGCGGTATTCAACGGCGCAAGCATCAACCTAACAGGCAATGCAAGCGTAAACGCAATCAGTGCTTTCCAAATCGGTAATACAAGCACAATTCTTGAAGGTACAATTGGTAGTGCTACACCAAGTCAGCCAAATATTACTTCTCTTGGTACGCTGACATCACTAACAGTTAGTGGTACGGTTGCTGCACCAACTATCAATGCTGGTACAATCGGCAATGCTAGTGCTGTATTCAACGGTGCAAGCATCAACCTAACAGGCAATGCAAGCGTAAACGCAATCAGTGCTTTCCAAATCGGTAATACAAGCACAATTCTTGAAGGTACTATTGGTAGTGCTACACCAAGCCAACCAAATATTACAAGTGTTGGAACTCTAACATCACTAACAACAAGTGGTAACATTACTGCGCAAACTGCAAACGTATATGCTGCTTATGTGGTAGCAAATACTGGCGCAGTGGCAACTAACTTCTTCTATCCAAACGGTGTAAGTATCGCAGCCACTATTGCTGCGCAGAGTTATGGCAACACCCAAGCCGCTGCATATTTAACAGTATATAACGGTAATATTGCAGCAAACTATATTACTGCAGTTCAAGTTGGCAATACAAATACACTACATACTGGTTATCTAACAACTGCTTCACAGCCTAACATTACTGCTGTTGGCACACTTGTTAATTTAACAGTTACAAATACAATCACTGGTAGTGTAAGTGGTAACGCAGGCACTGCAACAGCATTGCAAACTTCAAGAAACATTAATGGCGTACCATTCAATGGAACAAGCGATATTACTGTCACTGTAGATGCCAATAACTTAACAGGTACAACTCTTGCAAGTGGTGTTACCAACTCAAGTCTTACAAGCGTTGGCTTCCTAAACAATCTAAGTGTAAATGGTAACATAAACACATGCAACTCCGTTATTACTAACAGCGTAACAGCGGGTGTTTATACACAAAACATTAGTACATACGATGGTGTTGGTAACCTTAATGTTTATGTCCCACGCAATGCTAACTTAACAGTTAATGCTGCACAAGTTGCTGCAAACCTTGTAGTACATGGCAACAGTGCTGCTGGTTGGCAAAACCTACTTGTTACAAATGGTTTAACTGGACAAGTTGGTATAAAAGTTGGTCCAAACTCAATTACAAGTGGCGCAAGCTTACAGGTTAATAGCACAGATAGTATTATAATTCCAGCAGGCACTACCGGCAATCGTCCTACTGGTGCTGCTGGTATGATTCGTTATAATACTACAACTAATCAATTAGAATTTTACAATTCTGGCACAAGTTCATGGACAGGAACTGGTAGTACATTTACCACTGTTACAAGTAACCAATTTACTGGCGATGGTAGTACAGTAGCATTTACACTTAGCCAAAGTTCTACTACAAACAGCACTATTGTAGCAATCAACGGTGTTGTTCAAATTCCAACAACTGCTTATAGCGTAAGTGGAACAACACTAACATTTACAGAAGCACCACTATCAACTGATATTATTGATGCTCGTGTTGTAGTTACAACAGCAACCGTAACTGCGCTAGGTCAAGCAAATAGTTCTATTAATGTCAGCGATACTGGTGGTACAACTGCAAATATCAGTGTTATTGCAAACAATATAACTCGTTATGTTGCAAACGTAGGTACAAGTGGAAGCAACTACTTTACTGGCGGTCAAGCACCAATGATGAGCAATATTGCTCTTACTCAAAATACACCTACCGCAATTGATACATTCTCAGCAAGCGCATTCCGTGGTGCAAAGTATGTTATTAAGGTAACTGATGGTACAAATGGTGTGTATAGTTTGGCAGAGGTAATTGTTGTGCATAACGGTACTACACCAACAAGTCAAATTTACGGTGTTGTAAATACAGGCGCAAATTCACTTGCTAACTTTAGCACAACACTAAGTGCTGGTAGTGTGAATCTATTAGCAAATACTTGGAGCAGTACGGCATCTGCAACAGTATTCCAAACTTATATGCCAGTATAATAGCCAGCAGGGAGATATGGAACTATGGCAAATACAAATTTTACGGTACATAACGGTCTTACCGTTGGTTTAGCAAGCATTGATGCTGCCGGTGGTAATATTACCACTACTGGCTCTGTATTTTTAGGAAGTGCATTAAGTTATAGTCCACAATATGCAAAATTGCAACATGGTGATAACATAAACAATTATGTTCAATTAGTTGTACAAAATCAAAACAATGGAAATCAAGCAACAACAGATATTGTTGCTGTTGCTAATAATGGAAATGACAATGATACATTCATTGATTTTGGTATTAATAGCAGTGGATACAACCAAGCAGCATATAACTTAACTGGTCCAAATGATGGATACTTATATGTTGCTGGCAATACAAGTACTGGTGGTGGTAATCTTGTTATTTCTACCTATACTTTAAAAGATATTGTATTTTCTCTTGCTGGTTCCGCAACTACTAATGAGATCGGGCGTTTCCGTGCTAATACAAATAGTTTTGTGATAAGCAGTTCTACAACATCAACATCTAATTCTACTGGTGCTTTGGTTGTTAACGGCGGTGCTGGAATTGCAGGTAATCTATTTGTTGGTGGTAACATAAGTGTTGCGGGTAACACCTTTTATGTCAATACAACAATTATTAATACAACTGATACACTAAGTGCTCCAACTATCATTGCAGGCAGCGGCGGCGTATATCCAAATGCTAACGCAAGTGTTAATCTTGGTACAACAAGTGCATATTGGAATAACGTATATGCAGTAAATTTTCTTGGAACATCAACTACTGCAAAGTACGCCGATTTGGCCGAACGTTATAGCAGTGATGCAAACTATGAACCAGGTACAGTAGTTGATTTTGGTGGCGAATATGAAGTTACACTAAGCAATATTGATGAAAGTCCTGCTGTTGCTGGTGTAGTATCAACTAATCCTGCTTATATGATGAACAGCGATAGTGATGGTTTATACATTGCATTAACTGGTCGTGTCCCAACTAAAGTTACTGGACCTGTTCGTAAAGGTCAGATGATGGTATCCAATGGCGATGGAACTGCACGTGGTGAAAACAATCCTGTCATGGGCAGTGTTATCGGTAAAGCCTTAGAGAACTTTGGTGATGGTACGGGCGTTATAGAGGTAGTAGTTGGTCGTCTGTAAGTATCAATAAATACCTTACAGGATTAACAAATGGCTTTAACAAGAGTTCGTGCTGAAAATATTTTAGACAGCGACTTTAAAAACAGTTGCCGTGCTACTAGTTTCACGAATATTACATTAAGTGGTGGTGCACCAAATACACTTGACGGTGTAACGCTTGCCCTTAATGATCGCATACTTGTTCAAGGTCAAAGCGATTCAACCCAAAATGGTATCTATTACGTAAGCACATTAGGTAGCGGAAGCAATGGTAATTGGACGCGTGCTCAAGATGCCTCGCAGCCATATAGTATTACGACGGGTCTTCTTGTTTATGTTAATGAAGGCACAAACTATGGTCAACGATTTTATTATGTAACTACCATAGGTAACATTATTGTTGGTACTTCAAATATTAACTTTGCTAATCTTGGTAGCAATTTTTCCAACATAACCGCTACTAATATTACTGCAAATAGCGCAATTTATAGCAATGCTTATTACTATGGAAATGGAACACCATTTACTAGCAGCAGTTATGGAAATACACAAGTTGCCGCATATTTGCCAACTTATAGCGGTAATTTAACTGCTGGCAATATTACTGTCAATGGTAACTTATTTGTTACTGGTAATATTACAACACAAAATTATGAAACCATTACACAAACTGAGTATGCAAATAGTATTGTAGCAAGTGGCAGCGTAACTGCCAATGGTTTTAACTGGTCAAATGGCAATGCTTATGGTGGATATTTCACAGTAAGTGAAATTAATGCTGCAAATGCATATTCAAATGTATTAACAAATATTACTACCTTACGATTTGATACAGCAACTGGTTTCCACGTTTATCCTTGGGGACCAAACACTGCAAAAATTGCGTTGGGAAGTTCATTCTCAACATGGTATGTTGACGGTCAAGGAAACCTTAAGGCAGTAGGTGAAGATACTGTACAGTTTATTGCTGGTAGCGGAATATCAATAACTACAAATAATTCCTCTATACCGCAATCTATAACAATTTCAAGTACAGGTACCTATAGTAATTCAAATGTTGCTTCTTACTTACCAACCTATACAGGTACTCTATCACCAAGTAGTTTAACAACTAATAGCGGTGGTCAGGTAAGTGGTTATCTAACTGGTGCAATAGGTGCCAATAGCGCAAATAGTGGTGCATTTACAACCCTCACTGCAACTAGTACAATCACTGCACAAGGAACTGTTAGTGCGCCAACAATAAATGCTAGTACTATTGGCAACAGCGGCGCTACACTCACTGGTACGTTATCAACCGCATCGCAGACTAATATTACAAGCGTTGGTACCTTAACGAGTTTAAATTCTACTGGAACTATTGCTGCTCCTACTGTCATCGCTGCTACAATTGGTAATGCTGGTGCAGTACTTTATGGAACACTCAACTCACAAAGTGCAAGTCAAACAAACATCACAAGTGTTGGAACACTTACTGGATTAACTACCAGTGGTAATATAACAGCACAAACTGCTAATGTGTATGCTGCTTATGTAGTAGCAAATAGCGGCTTAAGTGGTACATTAATAACCAACGCACAAACAAACATTACTTCTGTTGGTACGTTAACCTCTCTTACTTCAACTGGTACTATTGCTGCAAATCAAGTTCAAGCAGGTGTATTAGGAAATAGTGGAGCGTTGTTACAGGGGACACTAATAACAGGTGCTCAAGGTAATATTACAAGCATTGGTACCTTAACAGGATTAACATCAAGTGGTAACATAACTGCGCAAAGTGCTAACGTATATGCTGCGTATGTAGTAGCAAATACCGCATCTTATAGTGGTCAGTACTATTGGACAAATGGTGCAACTCTTGCATCAACTATTACAGGAACTTATAGCAATAGCAACGTTAATTCATATCTGCCAACATACACTGGAACACTATCTCCAAGTAGCATAACAACAAACAATGGCGGACAATTAACTGGTTATCTAACTGGTACAATTGGTGCTAATACACCAAATACTGCTACATTTACAACAGCCACTGTTACTAATGCAACAAACACAAGCGGTCTTGGTACAGGTGCTCTTATTGTTACACAAGGTGGCGCAGCAATTCAACAAGATTTGTATGTTGGTGGTAACATTTATGCTGCAAATATTATATCACAAACTTCTCAGCAACTCGTTGTTAGCGATCCGCTAATATACTTGAGTGCAAATGCTGTCTCATACAACTATGAAATTGGTTTCTATAGCCATTTTGTTGGTGGTAATATTAACAATTATCAACATACTGGTTTTACACGCAATCACGTAGATAATCAATGGTATCTATTCTCTAACTTGCCAGAACCAAGTGGTGGTGTAGTAAATCTTGCAAATACTAATATTGTTTATGATACAATAAAATTTGGTGCTGCTCTTGTTCAAAATACTACAGTTGCTACTAACACTACAAGTGGTGCACTTCAAGTTGCTGGTGGTGTTGGTATTGTTGGTGCAGTATATGCAAATAATTTTAACGGTGTGTCGCTATATGCTGGTACAATCGGCAATACTGGTGCTACATTAACTGGTACCTTATCAACTGCAGCACAGACCAATATCACAAGTGTTGGTACATTAGGATCACTTACTGTAAGTGGAACTACAAATCTACAAGGCACAACTAACGGTGCCACTATCAATGCAACAAACCTATACGCAACCACAATAGGTAATACTGCTGCTGCGATAAATGGTAACTTAATAAATGGCAGTGCGGTATACGCTGGTACAATCGGCAATACTGGTGCTTCATTAGTTGGAACACTAACTACTGCAGCACAAACTAATATTACAAGCACTGGTGCGCTAACAAGTCCAAGTTTTACTACTAGTGGTGGTGGTCAGGTAATTGCCTATCTAACTGGTGCAATTGGTGCTAATACACCTAACAGCGGCGTGTTTACAACAGCAAGCACAAGTGGCAACCTTACAGTTGGTGGTAACCTAGTTATATTGGGTAACTCATATATTGGTCCAGTTCCAACAACTTTTAACTATAATGCAGCACCACTTAATTTAACTAATAGTTTAGCAGGTGCATTAAAAACACAATTAAATTTAATTAATACTGGCGGTGGTGCTGGTGCTGGTAGTGCAATTGATTTTTATACATATACTAGTGTTGCTGGTGGTTCTACCCCAGAAACCAGAATTAGTACTACTGATGATGGTAATTACAGTGGTTATATAGGACTATGGACAAAAGCACCAGGCAATACTGGTGCAAACTCTCTTGTAGAAAGATTAAGAGTAGATAGCGCAGGCAATATTGTTGTATTCCAAACTACAACATCTACATCTACAACTACGGGTGCTATTGTAATCAGTGGTGGTATGGGTGTTGGTGGTGCAGTATATGCAAACAATTTCAATGCCGTGTCTCTATATGCTGGAACAATTGGCAATACGGGATCAACATTAACTGGAACGCTATCAACCGCAGCACAAACCAATATTACAAGTGTTGGAACATTAACTGGTCTTACTAGTAGTGGAAACATTACCGCACAAACTGCTAATGTGTATGCTGCAAACCTAATTGGTAATATAGCAATATATGGCGCTCAATTTTATTGGAGTAATGGAGCAACACTTTCTGGTACAATTACTGGAACTTATAGTAATAGTAATGTTGCATCATATCTGCCAACTTATACAGGAACACTATCACCAAGTAGTTTAACAACTAACAGTGGCGGTCAATTAACTGGTTATCTTACAGGTGCTATTGGTGCAAACGCAGCTAATAGTGGTGTTTTCACTAGTGTAACTGCAAGTGGAACTATTACTGGTTCTGGACAAATAGTTGGATATCTTACTGGTGCTATTGGTGCTAATAGCGCAAATAGCGGTGTGTTTACAACAATAACATCTAGTGGAAACATTACCGCACAAACTGCTAACATATATGGTAGAAATATAGTAGGTAATAGCGCAGTATACAGTGCTGCTTATTACTATAGCAATGGGTTAGCATTTAGCAGTGGTGGAGGTGGAGGTGTAACATTAACAACAAGTAATACTGCACCACTTTCCCCTAGTACTGGCGCACAGTGGTATCAGGGCAATACTGATATTCTTTATGAATATATTAGTGATGCTACCGGTGCTTCATATTGGGTTGACATTAGCAGTCGTGCACTGCTTTCCAATGGAAATACAGGTGCAACTCTTGGTCCAAGTGTAGGCAAAATTTATGCACTTAATACAATATTCAGTTGATAAATATTGAAGTCAAGGATTTATAATGACTGCATTAAATATGGTTCTAACAGCAAATGTATATGGCAAGACTGCAGCAGCAAACTTGTCTACTGTTTTAAGCAATGTTATAGTCAACAATTTAAGCAGCAGCACTTTAGTAAAAGTAAATCATTTAATGTTTTCTAACTATGGAAGCGTTACTGTACAAGGAAATGTGTTTTTATATCGTTATAGCACATCTAATGGCAACTACATAACAAATAATATTAATGTGCCAGCAAACAGCACTCTTGTTGTGCTTGGCAAGGACACGCCTATTTACTTAGAAGAAGGTGATGTAGTTCAAGCATCTACTAGCACTGCTAATAGTTTAAGTGTAATTAGTAGTTATGAGAACATAAGTTAATGGCAAGATTGCGAAATAATGGCGGTGTTGTTGGACCAGCAGTTACTATAAATTCAAGTTCTGCTAGTGGACTTTTTCATATTATTGAAGCTAATCAATATATTGCATTAGGAACTTTTCCAAGGTTTTTAGGTAATAATAATAATGATAATTATTTTCCCTATACTACATTACTACTTCATGCTGATGGAACAAATGGTGCTAATAATAGTGTGTTTTTAGATTCTAGTACTAATAATTTAACAGTTACAAAATTAGGAACTCCAACCCAAGGCACGTTCTCACCATTCTCTACTACTGGTTGGAGTGCTTATGTAGCAAATAGACCTCAAATTCAAAATGGTGTAACACTTTCAGGCGATTTCACTATAGAAATGTGGTTAAACGCATCATCTTGGGCTGCACAACCATTTATTATTGATAGCAGAATCAACAATAATTCTAATTTAAATTTTTATTTGCAAACTGCAGGAGCATCTGCAGATTCTGTATCAACTTTTATAACTTGGACTGATTTTAAAACAAACGTATTAAATACGTGGAACCATATTGCATTGACTAGATCTGGTTCGACAGTGTATGCATATTTGAACGGCAATTTATTAAACTCAGCAACATTTGCAAATTCTATATCTCTTGGATATCTCAATTTTATGTCAAGATGGGATGGAACATATGCAAGTAATAGTTACGTGTCAAATTTTAGAATTGTTAATGGTAATGCTCTTTACAGTGGCACTGGATCATTTACTCCCCCTTTGTCTACTCTTACAAATGTTGCTAATACAGCTTATCTTTGTTTCCATAAAAGTAATGGTTTTTCGACAGAAGGAAGTATAGGAACAGCAGTAACTCCTTCTTCAAATACAAACATTGTACCATTCTCACCATTTAGTCCAACATCTGCATATTCAAATACTGTAGTTGGTGGTAGCATGTATTTTAATGGAAGTACAGATTATTTAACAATTCCTTACAGTTCTGTATTTGATTTTAACTCTGGTTCATCTGTATCATTTGAAGCATGGGTATATCCTACGTCATATACTAATCCTATATTTCTTGCAAATAGAAATTGGTCATACGGTGGTGGTGGTCCTACCTGGGGATTTAAAATAAGTAACGCTACAGCAATAGACTGGGCAATTGCTGGAACTGGCTCTGCTACTTATGAGCTATTAAATCCGAGCTCGCTAGTAGCTCCTTACAATATACCCCTTTATGCATGGTCACATGTTGTATTTACTAGAGATGCGTCTGGGAATGCAAAAATATTTGTTAACGGGTATCTAGTAGCAGCAGGTAATTATACTTCTTCACTATCATCTGCTACAGGCTCGGTTTATATTGGTATACCATCAAGTGGTGGTAACTATAGCCAATGTTATATTTCTAATATGAGATTAGTAGCAAATAATATACCTTCTGCTTATCAAACATCAAGTACTACTGTAGGGGCATTAATATTTACACCCCCAACTCAACCATTTACTGCGTCTTCTACTGCTAACACGACATTATTATTGAATGCAACTAACGCTGGTATTATTGATAGTTCACAGAAAGTAAGTTTAATAACATATGGAAGTGCAGCTATTTCTTCTACACAAAGTAAGTTTGGTGGTACTAGTATATATTATAACGGAAGCACTGATTATATTCAAGGTACAGTACAAGCTCCAGGAACAGGAGACTTTACTTTGGAAGGATGGGTAAATTTTTCTGCAGTTCCTACAAATGTGTCTGCACCTACATTTTTCTCTATAATAGGCTCATCGAGTAGCACTGGATTTCAACCATATGCTACTACATCTGGATGGGGTATAAGAAATAATACACAAAATATTTTAGGTACTGCTGGTGGATCAGGTATTGGTACGGCTCCTACAATAGGTCAGTGGTATCATGTTGCTATAGTTAGATATTCAGGTGTTATAAAAATGTATATTAATGGAGTATCTGCAGGTTCTACTTCAACATCATATACATTTTCAGATACCACTTTCAGCAGTGGATGGTGTGCAACAGGGTCTACTGGTATATATTTTAATGGTTATGTTGACGAAATAAGATACACAAAAGGTTATGCACGCTACACAGCCAACTTCACACCACAAACATCTGCATTCTTGAATCAATAAATAACATTATGAGTTTTCCAACCAGTCCAGTAAATGGTCAGATCGCAGTATTAAACAATACTACTTTTGTGTATAACAGCACACAAAACACATGGACAGTAGTTGCAACTACACCATCTTTTGCTAATTTAACTGTGACTGGCACAACTACAACTAACCAATTGCAGGCAGGATTAATCGGTAATAGTGGCTCGTTGCTACAAGGCACACTAATTACCGCAGCACAAGGTAACATTACAAGTGTTGGCACCTTAACTTCTCTTACTTCAACTGGTACCATTGCTGCAAACCAAATACAGGCAGGCGTATTAGGAAACAGTGGTGCGCTACTTACTGGTACCTTAACTACTGCTGCACAAGGTAATATCACAAGCACTGGTGCGCTTACAAGTCCAAGTTTCACAACAAGCAGTGGTGGTCAGATAACTGGTTATCATACTGGTGCAATTGGTGCAAACACTGCAAATACGGGCGCATTTACAACTGTTACAACTACTGGTAATCTTTATAGTGGTGGCAATATTATTGCTGCAAGTGGAACTACAAGCACAAGTACAACTACTGGCGCATTGGTAGTAAGCGGTGGTGTTGGTATCACTGGTAACTTATACGTAGGTGGTAACTTAAGTATTGCGGGTAATACCACATTTATCAATACAACTACCATCACGACAACTGATACAATTGCTGCACCAGCAGTAAATGCTGGTACTATTGGAAATGCAAGTGCTGTATTATATGGAACGTTAAACTCAAGTAGTGCAGCACAAACAAATATCACAAGTGTTGGGACACTAACTGGACTTACTGTAAGTGGAACAACTAACCTACAAGGAACAACTAATGGTGCTACGATCAATGCTACCAGTTTATTAGCAACCACTATTGGCAACTCAAGTAGTGCTGGTACATTCAGCACAATAACAAGTTCTACTCATACACCAAGTAGTAATAATGCCGTTACACTGGGAAGTGCAAGTGCTTATTGGAGCACCTGTTATGCCGTAACATTTACTGGCACATCAACGACAGCAAAATACGCCGATTTGGCCGAAATGTATCATAGTGATGATTATTATACACCTGGCACAGTTATGATATTTGGTGGTGATCTTGATGTTACTGTATCAACCCGCACACATGATACGGCGGTGGCTGGTGTAGTATCAACAAACCCTGCGTATCTTATGAATGATAATTTTGAACATGATAATTGGCTGCCAATCGCACTAACAGGTCGTGTCCCTTGCTTAGTGCGTGGACCAGTAAATAAAGGTACCTTATTGGTAAGTAGTAGTGAACGTGGTGTAGCATGTGCAATGGACAAATCGCTATACGAACCAGGTTGTATTATAGGCAAGAGTATGGATATCATATTAGATGATAGCATAGTAAAAATTGAAATAGCAGTAGGAAGATTCTAATGGGAAATTTAAATAAACCAACATATCGTCGTGATTATAAAGGTGAAACTCTTTCATATGTTCGTGATGGAGAAATGCAAAGTGTGTTTGTTACTCCTCGTGATTTGCCATATGATTTAGCATCATCTACTGCTGTAGTACTTGGAAATGGAATCAGTAGACTTGATCCTACAGTAAAACTTATCTTGAGCCAGAATAATCAACGAGTAGCAGAAGGCTATAAAAGAACATATGCTTGTAATGCTGCATATCGTGACACGCCTGCTGACTATTATGTTTTTAAAGATGGTATTTTCTTTGCTGAAATTGCAAATGACATGCACAATAAAGTTTTTATTACAAACGAATTATGGACAAGTTCATATCGTGATGCAAATTTAATACCGCATGTATATCATATGGATGCTGGTGCAACCGCAGCATATCTTGCAGCGTTTGATGGCGCAAAAAAGATATTTCTATTTGGTTTTGATAGAACGGATGGCGTTACAAATGAAAATATTTATAGTGACACTCTAGGATATGATGGTCGTGAAGTAATAGATGATTTCCGTGATTTTGATACATATTTGTATAATGTAATTGCAGCATATAGTTCAGTAAGTTTTTATCGTGTTCGCAATCATCACAGTCATAATTTTGATGAATTATTTAAAACATTGCCTAATTATCAAGAAGTAACTATACGAGATGCTGTGCTATTAGGTGATTTTTAACAAATCACGAATAGTTTCAAGTTTTTCTTTTATAATATTGTTGTTTAAACTATTGTATAAACCAGGATGCAGCGGTTTTGGTGTATTATTTAAATCACACCATGCATAACCTTTATGTTCACTACTTAATATTGGAATAAATTCTGCTTTCACTATTATTACAAAAGTATGATAGTTAAAATGACCATCTGGCGAAGAGAATAATTCAAGAGGTATGATTTTTATTATTGGTGGAACAAAACCAATTTCTTCTTTAACTTCTCTTGTCAACCCTTCGTATAAGGTTTCATCACCTTCTACTTGACCACCAACCAACCCCCACGTGTCACTATAGGTATCTTGATCACGTAGCAAAAATAATCCTCGTTTTGTTTTTGCGCTTATAAAGATTGCACCAGCAGCAGTTAAAGAACGATTGACCACAGACCTTCTTGATAAATTCCTTGCCAACTTTTTTGCCATGCGCTTCCATTCCATGCATATTGTATACTACTAAATGTGTTTGTAACATAACTTGAATTGCTTGTGGCATTAGGTCTATACGCTACAAACCATGAGTTACCGTTATATTGTATAATATCATTGGGCAGCGCAGATACAATGCTTGTATTTGCATTTTGCCAAGCTGCCGCTCCGTTTCCTAGTGTCGCACCACCTAAATTATTAGTGAGCAAATATCGCTGACCAGTGCTTGCAGCAGGTAATCCAATACCAGGCGCATTTACCTGTGGATTAATAATTGCATTTACACTAGGCAAAACATTTGTAGGTATTGTAGCATTATCAACTGTAAAAAGCAAATTATTTGGATTTGTTGAATCATATGCTACTGTGCCTGTTATTAAACTTTGTGTTTGTGTATCTGTTAGATACAGCATGCTATAATTATTAGCTAGCTTGCCGAAACTTGAAACTACAGGAAACCATGGTATAGCGTTGCCTAGTGTTGTTGGCGTAGTAAATGCAGTATTATTAAGTTCTGGACCACCACTTGGAAACAGTGTTACATTGCCATTATTAACTAAAACCTGATAACCAGTAGGCGTAAAATACTGACGGCTTCCAAGTTGATTAGCTTGTTGTTCAATAGATTGGATAGGATTGCCCATAGCATCATATGTATTGACTGCAACACTTTGAACAATACCAAGTCGCAGCAACTTTGCTGGTGTGGTAATCCAAATTGGAACTTCAAAAGTAAATGTTCCTACATCAATTGGATCATCGCTGCCCACAGGAATATTTCTAGTTGTCCAGTTGGTGTTAGTAAGCAATATATAACTTAAACTTGTCCAATCGTAATAATTATCGCTATTTTGTATTTCCATATCTGGATTAAATTGAGCAGCTATTTGTTCCCATAGCTGCATTTTTTGATCAAAATTGCTTGTCCAAATCTCCATTACGATTGTAAGTTTATATGGTGCTGGCATTAATCTTTGTAATTGAAAATTTTGACCTTGTTGAGTAGATAAATTTCCTGTAAGAGGATCAATTGCTCTTGGGCGAACGCTGCGATTATCTACAAACTTTGGTTCTTGAACACGATTTCTATCATAATCAACAGCAGTAATATAGCAAACCATTTGAGGAACACTGTTAATTCCATTATCACTATTTTGTTTCAGAATAGCAGAAGCTTGACGATTAGTATCAGCATAGCGACATGGAACACGATAAAGAACTTGATTACCATTTGTGTCTTGACCAAATTCAACATATGTATCACTAAAAATGCGTATAAATTGATTTAAAAATCTACGAATTTGTTTATCATAGAAAAATTGTGCCATTTGATTATCCTAATGCATCTGGTTTGAGTGCTAATAAACTACTTAGTGGTTGTAAACTAGGCACAACAGCACCATTTGGTAATTTTACCGTAGCTGTATTGTTGATAAATGTTCCAAGTTGTGTATTATTTTCGATACCAGTAATATTTGCACGTTGAACATCTTGTAGTGCTACCCATCTTGTTCCATCATAACGAAATAATCTATTTGGTACATAATCAGTACGCAATACATATTCACCTTGCGTAGGATTAAGTGGAAATGCAACTCCTTGAGTTACAGGTAAACCATTTGGTGGCGCAGCACTGCCTGTTAAATAACCTGGTATGGCAATAATAGGTGTCACACCATCGGCTGTAGGCAATATAAAGAGATTATTAGTATTATAACCACTAGTTGGCACATCACTTTGTGCTTGTGCAATAACTGCATCATTGATGCCAATATTTTGGTTATAGTTGCTTAACAAATCACGAATAGTAGATGTTGTATTGTTTGTAGCTGGTTCGTTTAGTATATCACGATATTCTTGCGCATCTACCATTGGAGCAACTTTGCAACGCCAAATATGCGACCACCACGTTTGTGCAAAACCTTCGCTTCCACGAGTTGCTTCTTGTACAACATAAAATTTCTTTAAAGCTGCTGGCAAAGTTTCATCAAGTGGAAAATAGTCACGAAGATGCGGCATTTCAAATACATCACCAGGCATGATTTTTCTGCCTAAACGACTAACCATATCATTATTGTGAAAGGTAATATACAAGGTATCATTATTAACCATAAGACCAAACTGACTTAAGTTAAAATCATTGTCTTGAACACTATAGTGCCCACGTAGTTCATAGATATCTTTGTCATATTTGCGGTCACGGTTTTCCATGAATAGCAAATCTTGCAAATTTTTTTCAGTAGAATTTAAATAATTTGGTTCAGTTAAATCTGTAGATTGTCCATTTGTAACAGGACCAAGATATTTGTGTACATTAATACCTACACCACCAACCGTATATAATTCAAGAATACGGTTATCTTGCCATTTATAATCATTGGTGTGATTTTCTCTATATAAACTTAATCTTGGCATAATTGTTTCCCAAATAATATTTATGGGAAATAAACTATTGTGGTTTTAACCATGGCGGTGTTAATATAATTTTAACATGCTCGTCTAAGTCTGTGCAATCACTAGCAGTAATATACTTTTCGTTTGCATCTTCTTTTAAAATTTCTTCTATTTGTGGATCATCCCAAAGAAGAGGAAAATCTAACCAGTGTGCTAAGCTCTTTACATATTGTTTACGATAAAGATATAATAATTCTTGTGAAATATAAAATGGTGGCTCTTTCATCCATTGTATAAGTTGAGGCATATTGCCCCAAGTTGGTCCACCTCGCAATCGGGTTTGTTGATGAGTAAGGATATTTCTATCTCGCCCTATTACAACTGGTTGAACTTCAATGCCAATGCTTTCACATTTTTCCATAAACTCATAAATTGGTGGAACTTTTGGTAACCATTTCTCAATGTATGGATTTGAAATACTAGTAACGGCATATTCTTTGCCACCCATAATATCCATATCAATCGCATCAATATTATTCCAATACCAATTAAATGGTTCTTTGTAATGGGGAATAAAATAACCATCTGGTTTCAGTGCATCCTTCCATCCGTGAACATCAGGATGCATTGAAAATATTTTACCAAATAAATGATTACCACTTCCTTGTGGTCCAAATAAAACTATTAGTTTAGGCATTTTTCTTTAACTCAAAATAAAGTCTATCACCATTATCTTTCTTAAAAGAACTCAATTCACAGTTATGAATTTGAGCAATCTTATAAGCAGTATCAAAATCCCACGGATAGATATCCACCCACTGGCCATTTTTGTGAACATGGCCTGGATTTGCACGAACATATATTTTTCCGCCTACCATAGTCAAATCAATTACTTTTTTAAATCTAGCATTGATATCACTAAATTCACCAAAGTTAATGCTACCAAATACTATAACATGATCGTAAGTTTCATTTGGAACATTGTAATCTAAAATATCAACCATATAATCAGCACTATGATTGTAAGCATCAATGCCAACTAGATTAGGAATACGTGCTTTAAACTGATTAAAGCCACAGCCAACATCTAACACTGCCTTTGGATTTGCCTTATTAATAAGTTCTACAATATTCCAACCTGTAAACTGATATACTTCGGTGCGAGGTTGCCAAATGCCACCCCAAAATCTTGAGCTATATTTCTGATCTATATCATGTGTAACATCAGCCAGAGTTCCAGTAAAATTAATATCTAAATCAAAATTTTGATTTACTGTTTCAACAAATTTTTCCCAACGTTTTGGTGTCCATGGCAATGCTGCAACATCGGTATTTTCGTCCATTGTGTTACGAAAATCATCATACTTTGGTAAATTAAAGGCATCTTGTAAATTTTTATACAAATAGTTGTAAATTTTTCTATTCACTGATTTTTTTCCACTTTCTGAATTTTTTTATAAATATCTTTATAAAATTATTTATCTTAGAAAAAAATCAGCATAGGAAAAAATTTAGGATGACAGAGTATGAAAATTGGGGCGATAGTCGTTGGGAATTTACTAAGAGCCGCAGCCGTTGGCATTTTGATACTAAACGGGTGCCACAGCCTGGTATAGACAGCTATACACATGTTTGCAGATTTGATGCAGATTTTACGGATGCAATTCGTGAATGTATGCCTCGTACAAAAGCAAGCAGTTGGGGAACACGTAATAATTTCAACAAAGAAATTGCTGATAAGGGATTGTATAGTGCAACAGCAGAAGAACAAGATTTGATTCGTGCTGGCGCTAACCCTGAGCAAGAAGTTTTTAATCGTACCGCAGCAGAAGATATCGAAATCTTTCAACAGGTAAGCAATTGGCTTGGTATGGATGAAAGTATGATTAAGTTCCATAATCAAACTACTGGTCAAATGCTGCATACTCATATTGATAACTTTGCTGCCAGACCAGAACGTGAAAACAGTTTTAAAGTAACTGATATGGATAAAAATCCAGATATCATGCGTCGATTTGCCATTATGCTAGCAGATTGGGAAATGGGACAAGTATTTCAACTAGGCAATGCCAACTTTACTCAATGGCGAGCAGGTGATTGTATCACTTGGGAATGGCAAGATATGCCACACGCCACTGCTAATATGGGATGGTGGGACCGTCCTATGTTGCAAATTACAGGATATGTCACTGACCGAACACGTGAAGTGGTAGGCGGTGCCAGTAAAAATTTAGTAGTCAAACTTTAAAGGAAAAATGACATGAACGCAGTAGAATTTGTAAAGAATCTAAAAACCCTTAACGAACCACTTTTTCGTGCTAGTGAAATGCAAACAGAAGCATATTTTGCAAGCAAGCCAAGCAAGGAAAAGCTTGTAAATCACTTTATTGGTCGTATGGTCAATGAACGTATGAACATGGTTGAAATCTCAAACCGTGTTGCTACAATGCCAGCAAACAGTGATCCAATTGAATTGCAGAATATTGCTAAGCAAGCATTTGATGAAGCAGTTCACTTCCGCATGGTTAAAGAATGCATTGAAAAGATTACAGGTGAACCGCTAGATGTTCAGGCTGCTATTGATGCAGAAGCTGCAAAGCCAACTGCAAAAGGCGCTGACCTTCTTGAAAAGTATGAAGCAGAAACTGACGAACTTGCTCTTGCTCTTTATCAGTTCATTGCAGAAGGTCGTGCAGAACGTGTTTGGAACAAGATGGCTGAATGCATTGAAGATACTTTCATTGCCAATAGCTATGCAAAGATTGGACATGACGAAGGTTTCCATAGCAACATTGGTCGTTTGAAACTTGAACAGCTTTGCGATACTCCTGAAAACCAACTTCGTGCTGCTGAAATTGCAAAGAAGATGCGTGTTGATCTTTATAGCATCTCTTGCATGAATACTAAGCCACTACAAGAAGCAAAGGACATGTTTGAAGCAGCAGAAGGTGTAACTATCACTGACTTCGTTAAGCACGACACTGGCATTTTAATGGCGATGAATTAATGAATCGAGTAATCTGTATCGTATACGCACCTGGTGCTTATGGAAGCTTTATTGGTTGGGCATTAGATCGATTTAATGCAATAAGAAAAAACTTTCAACCAGCAATAATGGATAATCCGTTGCAACCAGATGGCAGCAGCCATGGTTATGCAAGTTTTTGCAAGGTGCGTGATACAGATTCTTTTATGGAAGAACTAGAAAAGTGCCGTAATACCAATTCCCACTGGGGTTACAGCATATATGGTGGATGGCCAGCAGCCATAGGCGAAGATGTTAATGCAGCCATCCACCAAATTCTTCATTGGATGAATAACGATGATCGCATTATTTTCATTGAAAGACCTACGCTAGATGAAGTATTCTTATGTTGGTTAAACAATGAAACAAAGATGACTCGTGAACGTTGGTATGGTATGCTTGACATTAGGGATGATGAACAATTAACAGAACGATTACAACAAGAGATTGACAATCGTCACTGCGACGTAATAGATTCTCGTATTGTTAAGATTACTGTAAACGATATTTTACAAAATGAACCAACTAAATTACTTCAAAAATTATACAAACATTTAAATTGGGATACAATAGATGAGTTAGATTTTACAGCCGTACATACTCGTATGGTCAGTATGCAAAACAATTTGCAAATTCTTGAAAATTTGTATAATATAAATGCAATAAATTTAAGTCCCGCACAAGAATCAATAAACAAATTTTTAAAGGAGTATCAAAATGGACTTTACTAAGTTGTTCCCACTGTTTGATAGTGGAACAGGATTAACAGTATTGGCAGCGTATGCCGCTGTTATATTTGGACTAACATATTGGTTTGCTAGTGGATACACCGCAACCAAAGAAGGATTTCTCGTTGCTCGTCGTGAGTTGAGTACACTTCAAGGTGCTATGAGTACAGGTGCTGCATGGATGTGGGCACCAGGTATGTTTATTAGTGCACAGCAAGCATATCAAAATGGTCTAGTAGGTTTATTTTGGTTTTGTATCGGTAATTTTTTATCACTGATATTGTTTAGTTGGTTTGCCAAGACATTGCGTGATCGTAAACCTGATGGTTTTACTATCAGTGGATATCTTAAAGAAAAATTTGGTACAAGAGTTCAAATTTTGTTTATCATTGAACTTGTAGCATTGGCTATTTGCTCTTTTGCTATCAATGTTCTTGCTGGTAGTAAAAGTGTTGAAGTACTTACTGGATTAAATTATCATGTCGTTAGTCTTATTATTGCCGCAATTGCGCTTACATATACAATTCGTGGTGGTTTGAAGGCAAGTGTTATTACTGAAATTTTCAAATTAAGCACACTAGTTCTTGGACTTATTATTCTTGTTCCATTAACCATTGCGGCTGCTGGTGGTTTAGATATTGTAAATCTTGGATTAGGTGGTATCACTGGCAATGGTCGTGAAATTTTTGGAACTGATTTTGCGTTAGGTGTGTTTATGGGAGTTGGATTTGCAACTGCTATTGGTCACTTAGGTGCACCATGGGGTGACAATGCGTTCTATCAACGTGCTTTTTCTATCCGCAAAGATAGCATAGTAAAATCATTTGTTCTTGGTGCATTTATCTTTATTATCACGCCACTTCTTACTGGTGTTCTTGGGTTTACTGCTGCTGGTTTACATTATGCAGTTCCTAAAGAACTTCTTGGATATGTAAACATTCTAACTGTTGGTGGCTTGCTACCAAGTTGGGCTGCAATCATGTATCTATTCATGTTATTTGCTGGTCTTGTTAGTGTGCTTGATAGCCAATTGAGTAGTGTTGGTAATATCAGCGGTCATGACCTTCATAATCTATTAGGAAGAGAAGATACTAGTGATGCAGTTGTTAGAACAAGTCGTTTAGGTATGCTTGCACTAATTGTTGCTGGGTTAACATTGGCTAACTGGCCTGGTATGACACTTGTAACAATCTTCTTATTCTTTGGTATTCTACGTGCAACAGTTTGGTTCCCACTTATGATTAGTTTGTGGAATGAATCACTTATCAATGAACGTGGAATGTTCTGGGGTGTATTGATTGCATACCTAGTAGGATTTACAACTTATGTTTATGGTATGAACTTTGGTGGTGGACCAAACATTGCAGTTTTAGGAACTATGCTAGCAGTATTTGGTAGCGGTGCACTTGCACTTACTATTACAAAAGTTAGCAAGGCTTCTGCATGAATAAGAAGATATTAATAATGGGCTTGCCAGGGTCGGGTAAAACGACTCTGGCGAAA
>Ga0214198_1000055_pt1 | contig 33615 bp, 51 predicted proteins | sample TroBogEpilimnion_20_FD_153036 | JGI IMG/M metagenome (GOLD analysis project Ga0214198, IMG submission 153036) | Freshwater microbial communities from Trout Bog Lake, WI - 20SEP2008 epilimnion | ecosystem: Environmental > Aquatic > Freshwater > Lake > Epilimnion/Euphotic zone | place: Trout Bog... | reverse complement strand
TGTTATCGAAACATATCGCGCTGCCTACTATCGCGACTGGCTCGCGGCATTTATGGAGCAGGGCGGCGGCATGGCCGAGGGCTTAATCAAATTGATGCAGGAAGACCTGCAAGGGGTGAAGTGATGTATCTGGCACGCAAAGAAGACGGCAAGGCTACGCAGGTGTACCGGCTCGCGGATGATGTGGTCATCGCGGGTAAGGTGGTCAAGTGCCATTACGATCAGGTACTGATCGACGGCTGGCGCTGGACACCGAAGCGGCTTGATGGCGAAGGTAAGCGGGTATCGTGGACACCAGCAGGAGATGCGGCTCTGTGCGGCTCTGGCTGGTCGGCTGTTGCAAAGACCCCGGAGATTGCACGGTTTAAGGTCGAAGTGCTGGCGAGGGGTGAAGTGAAATGACTACTAATGAAACCTGCCCCCACTGCGGGGCTGCGAAACGATCTGACTATCCCATATATTTTCTATGTGGAACGCATGTGAGTGATACATCAAACAGGCGCGATATTTGCTATCAACGTGAGCTTAAAGCTCAGGCTGCGGAGATTGAGAGATTACAGGATGCGCTGCGAGACATCGCAGAACTCGCACACGATAAAAGCACGGGGCCAGCAGTTCCTGATACTTGCTGGGAAATTAGGCGCATGGCGTATGACGCAGTGGAGAAGTGAAATGAACAACGATAGAAACGACTTTTTACCAGAGGTGCGCAATAACGCTTGGTGGTCTGGCGACTCGCGCATGGCGGCTAATGGTCGCGCCAATGAAGCGATACTTCAGAAGCTGGGCAAATTGGAACGGACAGACCTGTCGCAAGTTGAGGCTGTGCAAATGGGTCACGTGATGCAGCCCGTCATTGGGCGGCTGGTTACGGATCGTCTGGGTCTTGAAATCAGGGACGCGGATTACATGCTGGCTCACAACCGTGAGACATGGCTGAAATCGCATTTCGACTTCATCACTACGGATGGCAAGACGCTGATTGAGGCCAAGAACTACGGGTCACACAAGCGGAATAAGTATGACGTAGAGGCCAACATCATCCCTAGTGATGACATGGCGCAGCTCATACACGAAGCAGCAGTTCACGGGGTCGAGCGTATCTATCTGGCTGTGTTATTCGGAGGCCAGGAGTTCTGCACGTTCGAGTTCCACATTACAGACGCGCAGAAAGATGAATTGGTGCAAGACATGGCGCAGTATTGGGCGCGGGTTAAGACCAATAACCCGCTACCACCTGAGACCGTAGAGCAGGCCAAGCTCCTGTACGCGCAAGACAGAGGCGGCTCTGTGCTGGCAACACAGCAGATTGAACGCGCCTGTCTGTCACTCAAACAGATCAAGGCAAACATCAAGACGCTGGAAGAACAGGAAGAACAGCTCACTGTTGCAATACAGAACATTTTGCAGAACAATTCAGAGCTGTTGACTGTTGACGGCACCGTACTCGCCACATGGAAGGCTTCCAAAGCTACCAAGCGGTTCAGTGCGTCGCTATTTCAGTCCGCAATGCCTGACATATACGAGCAGTTCATCACTGAGTCGCCCGGCAGCAGAAGGTTTTTGCTGAAATAGTTATTTCCTAATTAAGTGAGGCATGTATGAAATTTGATAAAAAGCAAAAGGCGTATATAGAGCGATTGATTAGAGACGCATCAGCTCACGCTTTTTCGCTCGGAATAGAAAGCGGTAGAGATGAGGTGCTTGATTCTATCCAAGATTGCCTTAATCCATTAAGGTCGCCAAAGGCAAAAGTCGGTGAAGCCAGTGACTTCATAAGTAATTTGCTTTCTCAGCTCGATAAACCCCTAACGCAAAAGGTGAAGAAATGAATAGTTTAGTGAAAGGTTTTGCGCCCACGTCACTCACGGAGGCCGTGACATTCAGCGAAATGCTGGCTAAGTCCAGCATGGTGCCGAAGCAGTACCAGAACAAGCCAGAAGACGTGCTAGTCGCATGTCAATGGGGGTACGAATTAGGTCTTGCACCCATGCAGGCACTACAAAACATCGCAGTCATCAACGGCAGACCATCCGTTTATGGTGACGCTGCAATGGCACTCGTACAGGCCAGCCCGCACTGTGAGGACATAGCCGAAACACTTGAGGGTGACGGCACACCGAATCCTGTCGCTGTGTGTACCGCCAAACGCAAGGGTCGTGCGGCAGTCGTGGCGCGATTCTCTGTCGATGATGCAAAACGCGCAGGCTTGTGGGGCAAGGCTGGCCCGTGGACACAATATCCGAAGCGTATGCTTCAGATGCGAGCCAGAGGCTTTGCACTGCGCGATGCGTTCCCTGATGTACTCAAGGGGCTGGTCACGATTGAAGAAGCACAGGACACGCCCGTAGACGTTACGCCAGAACGCAGCCAGCCACAGGCTGTTACGTTCGTGCCACCCGTGATCGACATGGAAACCGGCGAGATTGGCAAAGAACCGCAGCATGAGTTCGTGCTATACCTGCCGGATGGAAACGTCTACAGCTCTTACGAGACGGATTCGGCATGGACGGAAGGCTACATCGAAATGATCCGCAAAGTTACGAGCAGTGCGAAGCTGTCCGATGGCGCGAAGATGACGAAAGTCACCGAACTGGAGAAGGCTAACAAGACGATCCGGCACAGCCTGCGCCCTGCGCTGGTTGCAAAGATTACGCTTGTGATGCCACGCGAACCGGGCAGCGATGATGAAGAAGGCTGAGTACTGTGCAGCCATAGGCAAGGCTTGCGATGCTGAACTGGAGACGTTGAGTCAATTGATCGGCATGTTATCGAACATGCGGGGCAACGAGCAATTTGAGTCAAGCAAGGCGTTTCTGGTTCAGCTTCAAAAGAGCCTTTTGAGTATCAAAAACCTAACGAGGAGCGATGACTGCTATGAACGCCAGCTTGCCGCGAAGGATGCGGAGATTGAGAGGTTGAAGAAGTCGGTGCTGGATGAAAACAAGCATTGCTCAGACATAGCCGATCAACTTGGAACATTCGGCTATGACGGACACAAGATTGCCAAATCAATCAGAGCAAGAGGTGAAGTGAAATGAGCCAAGACGCATTTATTCATTTTAAGAAAAGCGGTGCCCACATTAAAGGTGGATTAGTCTTTCATAGCAAACGATGGAGTATCTATCGTGATGAAGACGCATCAGGTTCATGCGATAACTGCCATTTCTATGCTGATGAAGCACCTAAATGGTGGCAGCTAAAAAGATGGTGGGAGATAATCCAACTGGTACGACGGTTTATGAGGTAAAGCCATGACCCCTAACGACACCTGCCCCCACTGCGGGGCTGAACAGGATACGTTCCATTCAAACTTATATTATCTGTGCGGCTCAATCAAAGGGATGCCAGAGCATCGGACTTTGAAATGTTTTAAAACGCAAGTCGCACATCAGGCTGCGGAGATTGAGAGGTTGAAGCAGGCTGTGCTGGATGAGCCTGAGCTGGGAAGTAACGACCCTGATGCTCATTTGGTTGGAATGCCTGAGTTTGTCAATGAGGTCGCCCAATTCGCGGATTACGGAGTGGCAGCGTGAAGGTGGCACTTGAACAAGTGAAGCGATCCAAATATCTCAGTTCATCAAAGAACAAGGTCATAGGCTATTTGCTCGCATGCCTGCCGTTTGTTGATAACTCAAGAGGAGTGCTGATTCACAGACCGCGATATGCATGTCTGTACAGCGGCTGGGGTGAGCCTTACATGGCGATCCGCTTCCACTGCGGTTTGGCGATCTGTGGTGGCAAGAACATCACCTTTCTGGAGCAGCCTCCGCAGGACAAGTTCGTCTGCCATATGTGTGAATTGAATGCCACAGCAAAGGGGCACACGACATCGAGCCAGCTGACGGGCCGTCACGTTCATGTTGGTCGTATCAAAGCTGTGCAGTTGTGTTGTGTCGATGAAGGTACAGATGCATGAGCAATACAGACACCTGCCCCCACTGCGGGGCTGAACAGGATACGTTCCATTCAAACTTATATTATCTGTGCGGCTCAATCAAAGGGATGCCAGAGCATCGGACTTTGAAATGTTTTAAAACGCAAGTCGCACATCAGGCTGCGGAGATTGAGAGGTTGAAGGGCACTCTACAGTATTTAATTGATGTGGCAGAAGAAAGCAATGACAATGGAACCAAAACAATTTCGGAAGCTAAAGAACATCATAGTAAAGCGTCCCTTGCACAATGGGATATGAGAAAAGAGGCGAAGTAAAATGAGCATAGACATATACGTTGGCAACCCGCAACTGATGAAGAACTGGACGAAGTTGCCATTAAAGGACGCGAAACTGAATAACGATCAGGTCGAGTACCTGAAAGCGTTAACGCAAAAGAACGATGGTCAAAAGGCACTGGATCAATACTTGAAATGGACGGGCTGGCAGGTCGTTCGCAAGATGGTTAAGGGCAAGCTGACACCGATTTACGAGCAGACCCCAGTTGCAAAACGCATTGAACAGATTAAGATGAACGCAGCCCTAACGAACCGATACAGCGAGGTAATGAAATGAACCAGAAAGCACAACAGTCTGACACTCAGGACAAGTTACAGCGGCAGCTAAAGCTGTACCGCGAGGCTTTGCAGACCATTGCAAAGCACGATGGTATCAACGCAAACAACGTGCCGGGTTCCTATCTGGCTAAAATCGCAAAAGACGCTCTGGAGGCAAAATGAATCAGAACAAGTATCAGTCGGCATCGACCGCCGATAGCGAAGGAAAGGGGGTGCTGTATACGGAAGCGAACAAAAAGCACGAAAAGGCACCCGACTTTCGCGGTAACATCGTCATCAACGGCGTTGTGGTGCGTCTGGCTGGCTGGCGACACAAGACCAAGTATGGCGACCTTGTGAGCCTGAAGGTCGATAACTACAAGGCTCCAGATGCGCCGAAACAGCAGTATCCAGTGGACACTGCAAAGTTTGATGACGATATTCCGTTCTAAGAGGTCGTTATGAGTACCGTTATCCTGTACGCAATCTGCATCTTTTTAATAATCGCTTTTGTTGAAGGGATGCTATGAAAGTTGACTTGTGCTTACCCTTCCCGCCTTCGATGAACACCTACTGGCGTAACTTTCGCGGCATCATGGTGCTGTCAAAGTCGGGACGGGAGTACAAAAACGAGGTTAGAGCGATGACGTTAGAAGAAAAAGTACCGAGCTTCGGGGATAAAAGGTTATCAGTCAAAATGGTGCTACGTCCACGGGACAAGCGTCACATTGATCTGGATAATCGCCTGAAAGCGGTATTGGATGCGTTGCAGGAAGCACGGGTGTACGATGATGACTGGCAGATCGACTTTTTGCAGATTCAACGTGGTGAGCCTGTACGCCACGGTGCAATCTATGTCACGATTGAGACAATAGAGGATAAAACCTCCACGTAGTTGGTTCGTGAGTGCATGTCCCCCCATGCACAGCGTTAGGAACCTGCGCCGGACAGGGTAACCAGCATCCGGCACCTACCTAATGACGAGGGTTTATGAACTCACTTCAATTCCTGAATGCGCTGCGACCTGCGTTGCCAATGAGCATCGAGCAGCCCGGCAAAGCCATGAGTAATAGCGAATTGCGTCGTCACGTTGTACAGGGCGGCGTATTGATAAACGGCGAACGTATAACGCCGGATGAAGCTATGGATTTTTCTGTATTTTCTATTGTATTCTTTCCGAAGTCAGCCAAGCGCACGACGCTTTGGTGACTTCTTCTAACGTCAAAACGAGGTAATCATGAGCAAACCGCATCTGTTTATTGCCACGCCGATGTACGGCGGCATGTGTACGGGGTTCTATACACAAAGCATCGTCACGATGCAGAAAGTAATGGGTCAGGAAGGCATTTCCTGCACGTTTAGCTTCATGTTCAATGAATCGCTGATCCAGCGAGCCAGAAACGGACTTGTAGATCAGTTCCTGAAAACCGATGCGACGCATCTGTTCTTCATTGACGCTGATATTAAGTTCATTGCAGAGCAAATCCTGCACATGCTGGCTGTCGATAAGGACATTATCTGCGGCATTTACCCGAAGAAGGAAATCAACTGGAAAGGGGTCAAGGAAGGTGTTGATACAGGTGTGCCGGTCGATAAACTAAAGACCTGTACGGGGTCGCTGGTTGTGAATCTGGTCGATTATCAGGGTTCAGTAACAGTTCCCGCATTTGAGCCAATCGAAATATGGGCAGGCGGCACGGGCTTTATGCTTATCAAGCGCGAAGTGTTTGAAAAACTGGCTGACAAAGTGCCAGCCTACACAAACAACGTAGGAACCGTAAACGTAGACTATTATGAAAGTGAAGATTATGCGCAATCCGAGAATGCGCTTGTTAACGCGCCAAAACCGAATCTGATTAAGGAATACTTTGCGACCAGTATTGACCCCGCTACAAACGTGCTGCTGTCCGAGGATTATCACTTTTGCCATGTGGCGAGAGCCAATGGCATCAAGGTGTATGCGGCTCCGTGGGTGCAATTAGCGCATCTGGGCAGCTATTTGTTTGAAGGCGGCTTGGTGCCTCAAGAGGCTAGCTGGTTTGATACACAATGAAATGACCACTAACGAAACCTGCCCCCACTGCGGGGCTGAACAGGATACGTTCCATTCAAACTTATATTATCTGTGCGGCTCAATCAAAGGGATGCCAGATCATCGGACTTTGAAATGTTTTAAAACGCAAGTCGCACATCAGGCTGCGGAGATTGAGAGGTTGAGGGGTGCGCTATCTGACATACTGTTTGGGTGGCACTACATTCGGTTAACGCATGGCGATTTGTCCGGCGTTGACTGGGATGGATGTCAAAACAATGCCGTTGCTGCTCTGAAAAAGGTGAAGTGAAATGAACCCGCCTCTGGCGCGGGTTCAGTGCCACCGCTTTGTTAAGCGATTTTTGCTAGCAAATCGTTCAATGCCTGAACATCGGCAGGATCAAATGCGTTGGCCTGTGCTGTAGCCAGCGCAGCCTGAGCAGCGGACAGTTGATTTTGCAGGTCAGTCACTTGGTTTTGACTGTCGGTAATCTTTGCTTCAAGCGCGGTGACCTTGGTAGCGATTTCAGAAATAACTTGTGTAATGGCAGACATGAGGGCCTCGATTTTGGTAAGTAGGCGTTGATTGGAGTCGTTAACAATTTCGTACAGTTCATGGTGCATGGACGGGTCTCTGCACGGGTTCAGGACAGTCAAATCCGAGGGCATTGACCGTACACCACGCAATATAGGCATCATACCTGATAGCGCGTTCACAATGGTTAGGCCAGAAGCGGTTCAAGAACCATTTGCCGATCAGGATAGCCCACCACGCCGGATCAGTCATTCTCAGCTCAAGGCCGCACTCGGAACTGATCGTAGTGTTCGGATCGCGGAACAGTAGCGCACCGGCGAACCTGTCAAGAGCGATCAAAAACTTGTAGGCGTACAGGTTTTCGGTATTCATGACCGCGCAACCCCGTTTTTCTTTTCGTAGGTACGCATAGTGCCGAGCCCCAAAAGACCAAGCAGGACTTGAGTTGTAAGCATCGTGTCTATCACAGGAAATGGGCCTTGATACTTGTACACCACCATAGCCACAAAACGCATTATAGGCTCGAATATGGCGGCATAGAGCATTGCCACGCCACATCCCCACATGATGAACGGACGCGCACCAGAAACGAACCAATTGACGTTAACGGCCTCTGTTTGGTTAATCGCCATCTGCCCCTTGGCAATGTCGGTATTTGCCGTGAGTTGAGCCAGCTCGCCAGATTGCTGCATCTTGAGCAGTTCCAGCTTTGCGGCATTGGCTTGCGCCGGATCAGGCCAGATTTTGTCGATGATTTTGCTGCCAATATCAAGCGCAGCGGTGACGGGATCAAATGGCATACGTCCTCACATAATCAGAATAGAGCTAACACGATTGACCCAGCCATGTCCGAAAACAGGCCAAGTAGGTAGGCTTGCGTAGTATTTTAGCCGGTAGCCGCAAAATCGCGCTACCTGCTGCTGCGGGGTACCGTCACCCTGCTCTGCTAGCAGTAGCCATCTACGTGCATTCCCTAACCCGTTATTGACCGCCGCATCAAATACGGGGTACTTCAGTGGATCCGGCAGATTGTCGCACAGCATCAGGTTCCAGTAGTCCGTCTGGTAAATTGCCCTCGCCGTACCGACCGGCAGGTCTTGCATGTCGCCGGTGTAGCCGTGAGACCGCGCTTCGACTTGGGTGATGCCGAAATTGGTCGCACCACCGGGGTCTTTCGGGTTATTTACAAACCCGCCTTCAAACTGCAATAGTTTTTCAAATGCAGTGTTGAAATCCATTTAGATACCCTCACCCGGCGTAAAGTAGCACTCTGGCGTACCACCTTCACCGATGAAAGTGACGTACATCGGGGCGGTAGGCGATGCCTGACCCGGCATCGTAAACACCTTGATCGTTCCGGGAACGGATACCAGACAGCTTTGAGGGGAACCGTTTGTAGGGACGGTTGCGGTATCGCTGATATTGGCGCTAATGCGGAAATAAACCGGCTGACCCGTGCCGTCCGTAGGCTGGTGATTAGCTACACAAAGCTGACTGCACGGCGCACTAGGGGTAATCGTTACCTGTTGGCTGGACGTTGTGACATTAGCCTTGTACGTCAAACCCATCGGCTGAAATGCAGCTTCACGCGCCATTAGATCACCTTTTTACCGCCGCCCGTAGTAGGCGACTTTTTGGTCTGGCGACCGTTACCGTAATCCCAGACGGCGATGAAACCGGCTGGTAGCTTGCCATTCAAGCGGTTTTGACCGTTTGAACTCGTATCTCTAGGCAGCGGCGGTCTGGTTGCCCGCGAAGTCTGCTGGTTACATTCATTCGGTCTGCGATGCTTCTCTGGCTCTTTCATGGTCGTCTCGTTTGGTCATCAAATGGCTGAATACAACAAATATCGTCAGTGCCAATACTTGAACCCAGTCTTTGCCGAGCATTACCCAGATGGCAAGCACAAACGACATAATCAGGCTCAATATCGAAATCAAGCGTTCAGTCAAAACCCGCAACGCCAATTTAATCAATGCAACAGCGTCCATAATCACCTCTAAGTATCAGTGAGGCGATTATGTCCCTATTCCTCATCCTCATCAACTGCAAACCCGCTACCCCACTCCTCGTCGCTAATCTTGAGCTTAATCTTTTCAAGATTAAGAGCGCGGTCGATCACTTTCGTTTTGTCCGTTATGGACGCTTCAGGGTCTTTCATGACCTGATGCAGCATCTCAGCGATTGCGCGTTCCAGATCAGTGCTTACGCCTTTGGATTTCTTAGCCATTATTCTTCCCCATTACAGACCGAAAGTTCGTCTTATCCCGTAATACAACGGCGACCCAAATGCGCCTATGGCAGCACCACCAGCGGTTGCATAACCTAGCTTTTCCAATATCTTCTGCTTTTTCTCTACGCTTGCCGCCTGAGTCGCATACTTTTGAACATCATCAATAATACCGGCTTCTCTTAACCAGCCGGTATTTTCAGGATGAAATGCCCATGCTTTTATTTGGTCAGGGGTTTTATTCGACAAGATAGTTGCAACGTATTCTTTGCCTAAATTTGAAACTTCGGCATCGTCATTAACAACCTGCTTCAAGTTCTGAACTGCGCCTTTGCTTGAAAAGAACTTGCCGCCAAATTGTTCGGGCGAGGCAACCAAGTCTTTAGGATTGAACTTTTCACCACGCAATGCAGATTGCATTAACTCGGTCTTGAAAGGATCGAGCTTTCTTGATGCGGCTTTGTACGCTTCGTCAGCGGCCTTGTAATCTTTGTTCCAGTTATACAAAGAGTTTTCCAGCTTTGAAATCAAGTCTCGCTTGTAGTTTGCACTCAAGCCTGCATAAGCCTCGTATGGCTTGCCCTTTGCGTCAACGTCTCTCAAGAAGCGCAATTCTTCAACCACGGCCTCAATGTCTTTTTCCGTAGTCTTTGGCGCAGTGCCGGTTTCTTTGTAAATCTTGCCCCGTGGCAATTCAGCGGAAACTCTTTTGTAACCGCCGGTCGTTGTTCCCTTAAGGGCATTGATAAGCCTGTTGATACCTTCAATCTTTTCCTGTCCTTTGGAAAATTCTTTGTTTCCGGCAAGAATGGTTTTTTCCTTTTCAAGGTCTGCTAATAAGGCACGGCCTTGAGCAGATGTGGCAAAAGGAGTACCAGCCGCTTGAGCGTCTCTGGCTGATTCAAATGCAGCGTCATATAGCTTGTTAGCTTCTTCGCTTCGTGCGGCATGTAACTTTGCCGCTTTGTCTGTCAGCACTTTGTATCCTTTTTCGCCAACCTCTGACAAATCTGATACATCGGCAATAGCAGCGGGAGACTTGAGCATTGAAGCAAGCCCCCTCACTCCCTTGTAGCCTAAAGTACCAAGACCAACAATATCTGGTGTCGCTTTACCAAGCAAAGTAGCCGTAGGCTGTTCTTTTGCCTCTCTAGCACGTTGCTCTTTATCAAAGCCGACCTTTTCCTTTACGGACTCAGGAACTTGTTCAAGTGCTTTTTCTTGTGCTTTTTTAGCAGCGTAATAACCCATTCCACCGCCAACTATTGCCGCAATAGGCGTGGCAACAAGTTTGGTTATTCCGGGGGCTTTCATACCAAGTTTTGCGCCCGCTACCGTTCCAGCCCATGTGCCAGCAGCAGAAGGCGCAGCTTCTTCAGCCAATGCTTTGCCGTAAGCCTTTGGCGCAGACGTAGGCTCTTTTGGTGCGGATACTTCAGGTGAGCCGCCATCGCCAACAAAGCCTTTTATCTTTGTCGCTGCCTTTTCAGGATCGGTTTCATTGAGGGAATAGTGTTTCCCTTTGTATTGATAAACTGGCATGGCTTCACTCAGGAATTATTATCGGGTCATCAGCGGTTCCAGAGCCGGTATATTGAGCCGTTGATCCATAAGCGGCTCGTGACTTTATGTCTTTGCCAAGATTTACCAAATAATTACCCGTTATCTTTGGCGATAACTTGGCTGCATTTGAAGCAACATCACGCTTTTGTTCTTCCAGAACATTGTGAAGTCCTTCAGCACTAAATTGATTTTGTGAAAGCAAATTATTCCATCTGGTTTGTAGGTTTACAGTGAAATTCTTGTTACCTCCGCCAACAAGCGACCTTTCGTATTTAATCAAATACGAGGCGTACCGCTTTGCAAACACAAGTGCTTTTTGTGCATCTGGATCGTTTGAAGCAGCCAATTCATTATCTGCTGGAGCCGGAGTGCCGGTAACAGCAGAGCTAATGTATCGGTCTACAAACTGTTTAACCTGACCCTCTCGACCAACAATACTTGGGTCTTTTCTAACAATTTCTTGTATTTCGCTGGCTTCGGCTATGGCTTCTGCCGAATCATTCACCTGAGCCGCTTGGGTTGCGTTGAAATTCGTTCCAAGCTGCTCGTTTAGTGTTTTAACTTGTTCGCCAGAATGAGCCGCAGTTCCCTGCAATCTAATGTTCGCAACATCAACAGCACGCTGATATGCAGCCGCTTCCCTGTCTGCCGCTATTTGAGCTTGCAGCTTAATCTTTTCAACTTCTCTAGTATTGGCTATTGAACCCTTTATTACTTCAAGCGCACCCGCTGTATTGCCCTTGTTCAGGTTAGCGGCAATAACGCTGCTTTGACCTGCCAGACGGGAGGCCAAATCCGTCTCAACCATAGCGGCCTCTCTGTCAGTCGCTTCGAGAGACAGAGCGGTTTCAAGGTGCTTCAATATCTGCGCATTGTGAGCCTGAATCGTTTTCATGCCTTCATCGTATTCGACCTTAGCCCGTTCATACGCTTCTTGGTCGCCAGCCTGATAGCCCTTGAGCATACCCGTCATGGCGTTCATGGCCTGCATTGCGCCCATCTTGCCACCGCCGCCGGACATTACGCCCATCGTTGCAATCAGGCTGAAAATCTTGCCAATCTCCATCGGCTGATTCTTGGTCGGGTTGAACGCAGGTTCAGCCCACGTATCGCGGTCAGCCTGATCCATAAGAGCCTTTGACCTGCCAATAGACTTTCTGGATTCCAAAGCAGCGGCTTGCTTGGCTTTCAGGTCTTGTTCGGTTTCAGCGGCTTGAGCGCCCACCGCAGCCCTGTTAGCCGCTTCATAAGCAGCAGACAGCCGTTCATCTTCTGTTTGCGGCTTGGGTGTAGATACCTGAGCCGATGGCTTGGCAACGGCTACTGGCTTCGGCGCAGCAGCTACGGGAGCTGCCGGAGCAGCAGCTTTTGGAGGTTTGCTAGCAAACAGCGGAGATTCGTTTCCCAAAAGACCGCCGAACATCATTGGTGTCGCCATGATTATTTACCCTGCGTATAGGTAGGCGCAGCAAACTGACCTAGCATCTGGTAGAAATTCATCGTAGCTTGGTTGACCATCTGATCTGCCTGCATACCCGTCTGGATCGCGCCAACAGCGATATTGTCGCCAATGTTAGCGACTTGCAGGCCATAACTGTACTGCTGCTGCAATAATTGCTGTCTAAACGATTCTAATTGCGTTGCAGCCTGTTCTGCGCCGACCCCGCCCCTAGCCTCGGATGCCTGCGCAAGTTGAGCCTGCGCCGCCTGATACGCTTGTAGCGACTGTGGGGTCAGTTCGCCACGGGAAGCAGCACCGACCATGTTCCGGCCTGCGGTCTGGTACGGTTGAGCCATTTGCTGCTGTTGCTGCGCATACTGCTGCATCTGGTTAGCGGCCTGCTTGCCCTTTTGACTGCCGAGATAGCCAAGACCGGCCTGCAACCCGAATTTTGCATAATTGCTGCCCAAGAACTTTTCTAGGGCATCGCCCACTGACGTTTTAGCCTGCGGCTGAACATTGTCAGCCGTAATGCCACCAGCCTGATTAGCGGCTGTTGCCGCTGATGCTGGCGCAAATGCAGCGGGGGTAACGGTTGCCGGTAATTGCGTGGTTCCGGCAGGCGCAATAGCGGGGGCAGCGGTCTGCTGAGGCTGGCTGTATTGCTGCTGTATATCGAAGGTCTCTGGAGTCATATTGCCCGCAAGAGCTTGATCCTGCTGACTGGGCTGCTGTTGTATGTCGAATGATTCTGGGGTCATGCCACCAGCAGGGGCTTCGTCTTGCGAAATCCCCATATCCCCGCCTTCAAACTCAAGCAGGCCGGTATCAGGGTTGCGGCTACCACGACCACCACGGGCTTTAAGCAGCTTCGCCTCTTTTGGCGTAATGTGAGCCAGCACAGTGTCCTTGCCACGCCCCTTTTTCTGCAAAAGTTGCGCTATCTGGCTCAGGTCGCCAAGTTCTGTTTTCAATGCTTTTGATAATTTAGCCATTTCGCACCTAACCCATATACCGCAACGATTCTAAGTTCCAAGCCCCCTTCTTCTTCTTGTCCTCGCCTTCTGACCCGAATATCGGGCCACCAGCGTCGCCAACCCGCAAAGCCTGCGCAAGCGCGGCTGAACTCGGACTCACCTGCTGCGTCGCACTCAGGACAGTCGAGGCCGCACCAGAGCTAGGCTGGTAATTGCCGCCCGTGTCTTTCGGTGCCAGAAACTGCGATAATGCCTGACTTGTGGCCTGTCTTTCAAAGCCGGACGTATCTTTGCCCACGGTCTTGCCATCTTGCCCCACATACTGCTGTGGGGTTGGAAACAATGCCCGTGCCGCACCTGAAGCCAATCCAGCCCGTGCGGATTCACCGGCAGTTTTCCCAATAGCTTCTTGACCCGCAAACGTGCCAATTCCTTGAGCTGCGCCCTGACCTAATGAGGATGCGCCGGTCTGAAGGGCTTCCGGCACTTGCCAACCTCGATATGTGCTAACGCCTGTCGATGATGGAGAAGTCATCGGCTGTCCAGCAGGCCCCATCAAAGCGGTTGTAACACCAGCCGCAACACCGCCAGACACACCGCCTTTAAGTGCGCCCTTGCCGATGTTTTGGCCTGATGCCGCTGCTTCAGCAGCACCATATCCGGCCCCTTGAACCGCACCAGTGGTTGCGCTTGCGGCAACTGTGCTGTTTGTAATGTTACCAACTGCTTTCCCAGCAGATTGAGCACCAAACATATCGGCACCTTGCCCAGCTTGGGTTCCCTGATAGCCAGCAGCCAAATTGGCTATTATGTATTCAGGTTTTTGTAAACTTTCCTGTGCGCCTTTACTAACCAACCGAGATGTAACAAGAGACGATCCAGGGAAAAAAAAGTTACCCATAACAACGGCGTTTGATTCCACGTAGTCACGATAATCATTCCAGTTATGTATCCCCGTAGCCCTGCTTAATACTTGACCAGTATGCTTTGCCAGACTTGTTGCTCCTTTGCTGGCAACGCCGCTAGAAATTGCAGCAATAGGGGCTTCGACAACGTCTCTGATGTCAGTTACCGCGTGTTTAACATCACTCCATGCTTTTGAAAGCCAGCTCATGCTTTGCCACCTACTTCAATTTGAATGATGTAAATAGGTCTAGCAACACCGCCGCCCACTTTTGTTCCTTGTGAAACATTCATCTTTAACGGCAGTGCTTTTAGAAAAGTCACCATCTCACCAGAATTGGTCTTAACTATTGCAGTCTTAACATTCTGGTTTTTTAAGAATTTCATGTATCCCATAATGTTATTAGCAACAGAGTCCCCATCCTCTGTGCTAATAATCTGAAACTCAACTGTATTATTGCTGTTCTTAATAGTAAAAAATACACTGTTGTTTATGTGGATCAGAGTAACATTTGGAAAAGAACAAATTGCATTTATCGTCCCCAAAAACCCATCCCTTTCAGCCGGTGGAATGTTCTTGGCAGCAAAGTCTTTCAGAACGTCTATGACGCTCATCTGCTTTGCTTGCGAAGGTAGCTTGCCCTGAATGGTGTCCATCACATTAGCTTTCATGTCAGCTCCAGTGAGGCGGCTATTTGTTCATGAATGTACAAATGACTGGCAATCCAGTCATAGAAATCGGACTCGTTATTAAAGTCCACATCCAGCATATTGACGGGATTGTTCAGGTCTAACAATGCCGCATACGCCTGATGCTCGACCTGATGCGCAAGTAGCCAATCGTCCAGATTGGACGTATCGGCATCCATAAGCGGGAACACCGGCACCTGTATGCCCTTATCCATCAATGTCTCTTGAAACAGCTTGTGTTGCAAACCATTCTCAAATAGAAACGCGCTCAGGGACTCATTGTCCCCGTATTTCACAATACTTAGCGCGTCCATATCCATCACTTAACCTTATCCATTATCAGCTTCAGTATTTCTGAATGACGATGCTCTGACTTATCAGCAATCTCGTTGATTCTGGTAAGAATCTCCGTTCTGTCTTTGCTGATTGCGTCAAAAATAGCTGAATGGTCATCGTCTTTCCTTGCACGCAGCTCCGCAATATCCTCACGATGTTCACGTCGCAGGTCGCCAATCATGCTCATTACCCATCCCCATGCCGCTGCACCAGCAGTAAAAATGATTCCAAAAACCGAATCTAAATCACGCCATTCCATTATTTTATTACCTCGTAGTGACATGGCTGAATACCGATCACATCCCGTCACCCGGAGAGATGTACACCTGAGCAGTGCCCGATGTGGTCACGCCCGTAAAGTATGCGTTCGGCGCAAACGTCAGGATTTCGTCAGTGCCGGGCAGCAGCGGAATCGCTGGCCCCGGCATAGTCGAAGTTGCGGCGGTGTTTGCAGCAGCAGAGCTGATGCCGATGCCGAGGAACACGACCACTGTACCCGTATTGATGATGCGGTACTGATTTGCACCCGCAATCGTTGAATACGGCGCAACCTGAACGGGATTAGGCGCAGTCGTGCTTGCCGTGAAGGATGATGTGTTGCCAAGTGGCGTGAAAGCGTTTGTACTCATGTTGGTTCCTGTTATGCCAAGCCTTGCTGCGTTAAGTTGATTAACTGCACGTTGGCAATGGTTAAATAATCTGTGGCTGACGGCGGGCTAAAAATTCCCGATGTGTTTCCAAAATCTAACCTTAAAAAGTTAGCAAACTTGTTGCCGCCAGACCTGATTGTAAATATCTGATAAAACTGCCCTGCTGGGTAATTTGTTTCCCCTCCGATTGGGCATGTCATGTTTTTAGAAACAAAACTTGATTGCGCAATACCAGACAATCCTGTGTATGAGCCGCTACCATTCCAGCAGGCAAGCCTGAAATCAGCAAGAGTGCCGTTTGCCAAATTAGGTTGCCACTTCACCTGAAACCTCAACAGCATCCTATCGCCGGTATTTGTTACTACGTTATACGAACCACCATTGTAGGTATGTGTTCCGTCGCCCTTTAACTGCCATGCGTTGCCGCAATAATTTTGCGCGTTTAAGCCCGCAAGAATTGCAGGAGTTGGCACGTATGGTGTTTTGCCTGTCCCGTTTTCAGTTCCAGTTGATGGGCTGATAATGGTGGACATGGCTGTCGTGCCGGGGGTATCCCACTGGTTAGAGTAAGATGATACGGTGTTAATAGTTCCAGCAAAATTTGTAAAATTTGGGTCTAGGTTGTAATTGATATTTGTGGTTACAGTTGCAGTGAATCCAGATCCAGTGCCGCCAACGCTACCGGCGGCAACACTTAAAACATCGCCATTGACATAGCCAGTTCCACCATAGTTAATGTCAACAGTAGCAACTGACCCGCCTATTATATCAATAGTTCCTTTTGCGCCAGACCCCGTGCCACCCGTCAAAGAAACATTGTAATAGCTTCCGTTTGTGTATCCGCTTCCTGAGTTTGTTTTGGTAAGGGATGCGACTGACCCAATGTCAGACGTAACGGATACAAGACGATTTTCTTGTCTCAAATAAGCAATGATTCCCTGATTAAGAGCATACCCAACCAAACCCGCGCCAATCGCACTTAAATGTAAATCATTTGTGCCAAATTGATATGTAGTAGATGCCCATAATCCAGTAGAACCGCTTGCTACTGCTGAATATGCGTCACAAAGCGGCAAGTTGTATTTAACAGCAAGTCTGATAATGCCTTGATTCAGGCTCTGTATTTGCGTAGGCGCAAGCTGGTTTGGCGTAACCGTCCAAGCTATCGGAATAATGTTGTTGGAAAGCAACGAAACATACGCCTTTTCTATGTTTGCAAGAGTTTGTGAAATAGAAATGAAGCTACCAAAATCATTGGTTCCAGCAAGAACCAAGCACATATCTGGCTTGCCGTAAGATGTTGACAAACCAAAAGTATTTTTCAAATACGTTTGAAATCCGTATAGCGCATTTAAGCAACTAACTGAATTAGCTGGATCACAAATTGTTGCTGACGTGGCTCCGCTACATCCAGCAGTATATTCAAACATCGACCAAGCATATCCAGACCTTAATGCGCCATGAAGCAGAGGGCTAAACATGGTGTGAGCGCCCATTGTTCCAGCATTAGTACCATTCAAATAGCTATTTTGTATTGTTGTTGGGGTTGGAACGGTTGATCCACCGTTCAAGTCAGTGGTTGTCATTTTTGATACAAATGAATCACCGATAGCCGCAACTGTTAGCGGCGCATACGAGGAATTAAACCCAACTGAGCTTACTACTGTTCCAGAACCCAATCCCGATGCTGTCTTTAACATATCTATCTCTTAATTCGTTGAGCCACGGTATGTAACGAAGTTGAATACCGGCGCTTCTGTTGCCGTGCCGACTCTGGATTCAATCGTAACCTTGAACGACCCCGCTGATGATTTCGTGTAAGCGAGGTAGCTATTTGAACCCGTCTGCTGCGTGACAATTACGCAATCGTTTGCGCCAATGCTTGAGTTTGTAACAACAAACGTAAATGGCGTAGTTGTACCGGCTGCGCTGACAAGCTGTATCGTGCCGGTAGGAGTGTTGATTGTCACACCCGTCGTTCTGTCCGTTATCTGCGTAACTGTGCTGCCGGTTGTAGCGCAGTATCCGTGCTTGCCGGTATTGTCTATGTAGCTGCGTGGGTTGCCGCTGCCGTCAGACAAAACGATGTTATTACTCAATGTGCGCAGGTCAAATGAGCCGTATTGACCTAAAAACCCACCAATAAGCGTATTGGATGATCCAGAAGTCATCGAAAATCCGGCTGTTGATCCAATGTAGATGTTGTTTGAGCCAGATGCCGTAATGCCCGCAAAGTATCCGATGATCGTATTGCTTGACCCAGTTTGGCTACCACCGGCACCATAACCAAACAGCACATTTTGTATACCCGTCACTGTCGAGCCACCGACAATCATTGAAGTGCTTGATACCTTCATAGGCACACCGTTGATCGTCACACCAGCAAGGTCGGCTACAGTCCCGCCAAGCGCAACCTGCGTTGTACCAATCGTTATCGGCGTAGCAAAGTTCTCGTCCAGTTGCGATAACTGAAGCGGCGAAGTCTTGTCGTTAAATGTGTTGATTGACATGGTTATACTCACTGGACATCAATAACGCCGATTGGGTAATGTGAACCGGCCATTAGAAGTTACCTGAGAGGGGATTAGTAGGTGACATTAGAACGGCCTCCAAGCAACGCAAACGGAGTCAGTGAAAAGTGAAAGTGATACGGTCATTTAGTTAACCTTTGTCCAGTTTCCGGCGCTTGTCCCCCAAGCAATATAAATGTCATTTAAACTATAATTTATATATACCTGACCTATATAGGAAGGAACGACTGCGGTAGGCGCACCAGCGCCGTTCTTGTTCATGTATGGCAATTTGTATTGAATTGCGCCAGCGCCTAAATTTAAAAACTGGAATTGAGTGGTGCCTATTCCAGAATCATTAAAAGCAGCAGATGCGTACCCGTTTATGTAGCTGTTTTGCTGCCCGTTTTCGTACACTGTACCGAAAGCGGTGCCGTAAAAAGTGTTGTAATTACCTTGTATTTTGCTGCCAACCGCGCTGGTTAAGTACCCACCAAAAAAGCTATTTTGAAGAGCAGTTCTTGCGTTTGGAGTTGAATCTTTAACGTATAGATCATAATACCCGGCGGCAGAGGACAGGTTATTAGATTCAAAGTCCTGAAGGTAAAAAGCATTCATGTTTACAACTTGGTTACCGTCGTTTGATGGAGCCAAAAGTAAGCCGCCCTTGCAATTTTCAGCCGTCAGCACATAAAAAATGCTGTTTTGCGACCCATTTACAACAACCCCCCAATCTGAAGTACTTTCGGCCTGCAAAAAGTAGATGTTTCCAGACGAGTTTTGCCACAGCGTCGGAACTTGAATACCAACTGTTTGCAGTAACGACGCGCCACCAGACCCCTTTAGCTTGTATGTAACGAGGACGGATGATCCTTCATACATGCAAACCGCAGTGCTTGGGAAATTGAGAAAGTTAATTGTAACTTCAGATCGAGTTAGCTGCCTGCAACGTACGCCGCCAGTAGCAGATGCGTTTCCGCTAAACGTGGCAATGTTGATGTTGAATCCTTGATTCCCTACAGAATTACCCGTCCCCCCTATATCCATCGCCAGCCCAGTGCCGTTATATTGAATAACCGTACCAGCGGAGGTAACAAATCCAAACCAATTTACACCTTGCGGAATAGTGATGGTAGTTGAATATGCAAAATATCCATCGCAAAAATTGTATTGATTATGACTTGCAGATGCCCAAGTGATAGCCGTATCCCAGCCAGTCCACGGGTCTGCTGTGGTGCCGCTACCGCCTGTTGCAAAAGCCGAAACATAAACGTAATTGACGCTATCGGTAGCAATCAAATTTGTCACGTATGTAAAGTTCGCATCCAGTTCTGATAACGGAAGTGCCTGTGTTGCAGATGCAAATGTGTATGGAACCGACATTAGAACCTCGTTCTCAGCTCATGCTCAAATTCAAATGTATTGTAAACCAATGCGGCAGAATTAGCCTGCGCAGTCAATCCGATGTATTTACCCCACATCTGGGCATCGGACTTGTACAGGAAATAGGTCAATCCGTATTTTCCATCCCAGTTAATCACGGCATTGCTGTTGTTCAGCCACGGAATCGTATTCGTTGAAGATTGAGGGATTGGCGAAATCCACGGCAGTACCTGAACGGGAATATTTGCATATTCCGTCAGGGAAATGGTTGTGTCGTATGAAGAAGAATCGGCAAAGCCGAATGGATTTCCAGACCAATTCCAAGTCGCTATGTTCGTGCCAAACGCTGATGCCCAATAGTAAGTGGCATCAGCGGCGTTTAATGTAACGCTGTTTGATGTTACCGAATCAATAAAAGTGCTTGTGGGGTCTATTCCGTCAGGGCAATAAACATTTAGCCAAACAGACGCAGCTCCGCTTATTTGCTCATAAAATCCCACAACTGTGCAATTTTTTAGCCCAACTGAAGATAAAGAGCCAAATGTTCCATAATAAAAATCGTCAGTACCAAACCCAACTACCGCTATATACGGATCGGTATAAGCCGTCGCTTTTGCAACAAGCGTAGCCACCAATCCCGGCGAAGTTTCCCAGACAGCGGTCTGCGCAGAGCTGTTTTGCCATGATTTTGCAGCAAAATCAGCATACCACGCTACCGGCGTTTCAGCCTGAAGCGTAACCGTGTTGCTGGACGTACTTTCGGAATCTACAGTGACGTATAGCGGAAATCCGGCATTTTCGGACGCTTCAATGCCGAATTTCAGTGCTTGCTTGGTGCGAATCGGGTCGCCCATCGGCAGCAGCGCAGTCTGGACGTAGCTGGCGACATTGGACGTAGTATCCGAAAACAGTTTGTACAGCTTTTTGCCACTTTCGTAGCCGTAAAGATTCGATTTGCCGCCTACCGGCGATGACGTAATCAACGTCATGTCCGCGGAGGTGAATTTCTGGCTGGCTAGGAACCATTTTTTGTCAAAAAAGACGGCCTGCAAGTATCTACTGGACGCTCCACCGCCACCTGTGCCGGTATATTTGAAGTTGAAGGCCGCACATAAAATGTTGTTTATCAGCACCTGACCGCCCGTAATCGGGGCAGTAAAGTCAATAAACGGGAAAATCCCGTCTAGGGAATCGCTCACTTTGGTCGTTGTCGAGCCGACCAACGCATACACGCCGTAGTCGTTCATGAACAGCAGCGACCTGAAGTACGGAAATATCGAATAGGGTCGCTTTGACCCCACCGATGCGCTGATATTGGTATTCGTGAATATGGTCGTGCCTGCCGTGGTGACGCGCACATCCGAAATCACGTTGATGCTGTCGTCCCCGAACAGATACAGGAAATTGTTAGCAGAAATGATCTGCGTAATGTTGCCGTGCAGGGTCGAGTCTGAAAGTGACACGCCACCGGCTGAAAGGCTCGTAAAATCGCTCACAGACGAGGGAGCCGTGTAGTACACATTCCGGCCTGCCGCAATCCAGACGCGACCTGAGAAGCTCGCAACGCCCGTATTTTGGTCGGTTGACACTACCGCTGTTGCAGTTGCGTTTACGTTGGCACCACCACCCGAAATGCCGACCGTGACGTTAGACGCATTGGTATAGCCAGCCCCGTGATTGGTCATAATGACCTGCGTCACCTGACCGCCGGAAATAATAGCCGTGCCGGTAGCAGGAGTCGTCGGGCTGTCACCGCTAATGCTAACAACGGTGTTAGCTGCATTGGTATATCCAGACCCACCAGAAGTAACCGTAACCGTCAGGGTGCCGGTTGCAAACGTGAGTAATTCAGCCGTAGCCGCTGCATTGACCCCGCCACCACCGCCGGAGAACGTCACTGACGGCGGGCTGGTATAGCCAGACCCCGCATTAGTCACCGCAATCGCAGTCACAGAGCCGGTATCAATGATGGCGGCAATGTTTGCGCCAGACCCGCCACCACCAGTAAATGACACGCTTGGAACTGATGTATAACCAGATCCGGGGTTGACAATGCTAACAGCAACAATGGCACCGCTTGAAATGGTCGCAACAGCCGTGGCTTGTGTTCCGGGATAAGGTGCCGCACCTATTTGCACTACAGGAACGCCTGTATATCCAGAACCGCCTGAACTGATCGTAAAGCCCGTGACCTGCCCTGCCGTTTGGGTGATTGAACAGATAGCCGTCGCCTGAACGCCCCCAGTTTGGCTAGGAGCGCCAATCGTAATGATTGGTGCCACCGTATAGCCTGACCCCGGATTCGTGATGCCAATGCGTCCTATTGAGCCTACGAATACGAGATTGGTACCGTCCCATGTGAAATAGCCCTTCACGGGGTCAACAATACACAGGTATTTGTTTTTCCAGTCGCAGACCTGAAACTGAGTCGTGGTGCCGGTTGAAAAGGTGCCAGCAGCGGCAAGCGTACCTTTGGTATTACTGCCAAGGTCAACGTATTCAGCCGATCCGTCAGACTCAAAGGCGATCAGGTAGTCTTTCTGGTTGATGCTAGAGCCAAACAGCCCCACAACCGTGCTAGTGAACGTAAACGAGCCGATTTGCGAGTAAGTCGGGGTAACTTTGAGGTTAGAAGCCCCAATTGGCATGGCATTTTCGAGCCAAGAAAACTCATCTTCATCAATCGCAGTTCGGTTGGCCTTAGTATTCAGCCCCTTGAACTGCTTGATGACTTGATACGCTTTCTTTTGCTCTGCTGATGCCATAATCAGAACGCTAAGGTATACGGATTAGGGATACGGCGGGTAAACGAGGTCGCCAAGACAGACTGAGCCTGCTTGATGTATTCCTGCTTGTAGATTTCAGCCTCACCAAAGCTCTGCTCGTAGTACTTGGCAAGGTAAGCCGCATAGAACTTCACTGGATTGGTGTATGGTTCTTGAATCTGGTCGGTTTCCGTCGATACCAGCGGGGTCGGCATGATGATGGTATCAAGCTCAATGGCGTACACCTGATCCGGCACCGGCGCAATGTAAATCTGGCTCTGACCAAACACGCTAAACGCAACGGGACGGCCAATATAGTTCTGCCAGTACCGCAGACTGGCGTTAAAGTCAGTCCATGCCATATATCGCATAGGAATACGGGTGTTGCCCCAGTACAGGTTGATGTTCAGCACATCGAGGGTGTTAGACCCCTGTGGCAGGGCAGCAAAATTGATAATTTCAGACGGGCCAGCGTATTGCAGCGTGGCTGTGCCGTTAGTAAACGATCCAGACGGCGGGTATGCACCCGATGATGCTGGATACGGGGGTGAGGTTGAACCCGTCACACCGCCGGTAATGACTTTGTAGATAAAGATGTTGCTGACAAGGTAGTCGCCAGCAGCAACAGTCGTGTTTGAAGTCCAGAAATATGGATTTGTACCCCCTGAGACGGGGGTACATGGCACTTGCGTTACTTGTAGGGTTCTAAGGCAACCAGTATCACGGACTACTCGTTGCCTTGCGGAGTTGATGTAGTCGGTTAACTGGCTGTCACTGTAGAAATTAGCATTGGCATCATGCAGGAGCCTTCTGACTTCTGTAATGTAGCCTTGTAAAGTTTGTGACATCGAAAACCCATAGACTTAGAAACTAACTACATCGCCCCAAACGGTAATGTCGCAAGTGTTGGTGTTACCGGAAACATTGTTAACCGTCACGTACAAGCATGAGGTGTTGGCACCTGACACAAATACGTTAGCACCCGTTGTGAAGTCCTGAAACGTGCCAGCAGCAGTCACGCTGCTTGCCTGAGCAGCAGTAATAACATTCCCTGTGGAATTGTTGTACTGACATACTGTGATATTTGCAGAAGCAATGCTACCACTTGGATTCTGAACGGTCACACGCCGAACAATAATGCCACCACTGTTTGATACGCCGCCGCCATTGGTCAGGCCGCCGGACAGAATTGGCACAGTAATGTTAGTCGTTGCGCCATTTCCTGACGTATTCAGAGTAACGCCGCGAACCACACCGATTCGGATATTGCTAAACGAATCGGCTGTAAATTGACTTACCGAGTCAACACTAGACATGGCCTACTCCTTAGCTAGTAGCAAAGGCAGACTGGGTTACAGACTGACCACCATTACTGCCAATCAGCGTAATGGTTGTATTTGATGTAGCGCATTTAGCCTGTACGTTTACACCATCAGAAATAAAAACTGGAATAGCAGTGTTAACTGAAGCCAGATTTATCCATGTGGCATTGGAAATGTTTCCATCTCCATCGGTATTGATCTGAATGGTTACGTTGGCAGTTGAAATGTTAGCCTGACCGTACAGCGTCCAAATACCGGCAGGGACGGCAGTTCCTGCTGTGGTAACAGCAAGAGTTGTTTGCTGAAAATAAGCACCAGCCGCATTAGACGGCACGCCGCTTATTAAAATTTTATTAGCAGAGAGTGACATTCTGGTTTCTCCTTAGAGCGAAATACTGTTAAAGCCGGTGACTGCTGTGCATGATTTTGGCTTTGTGCAAACCATTTCTGCAATCATCAGGACGGCACCTACATAACCAATCTGCCAGTTCGGTAGAGTGGACTCAAAGCCTGTAAACGCAAACGAACCCTGCTCATGGATGTACAGAGACAGGTAGTTAGTGTTCAAGAAGTACACAGTGCCTTCTGGACAGTACGGGTCTGGATAAATTGGCACACCGGCAACCATCAGAGCGCGGAAGCCGCTTTGTGGGCCGTTAGCATCGCCATCAAAGCCGTGACCCGGAGTGATGACATACTGTTCCTGACCCACGTAATCCTGAGCCAGCAGCGTCCAAGTACCGAAGCCGCACACGCCGAAAGTCGGCACTTCAGCAGACTTCTTAACAGTACCAGAGATGTACTGAAGCATGTTCTGACGGGTTGGATTGACGTTACCAGCGGCATAGGCACCGCCTTTCCACCAAGCATTGGCAGTTCTATCAATACCACCATAGTTACCCAACGAAGGGTTGGTAGCAGAAACCGCACTTGAAAGCGGGGTGAACTGCTGATTTGAAGCCTGACTAGTGGCATACAGCGCACTGGTCATGCCATCCATCATCACGTTTGTCGCATCGTTCATGCGAGCTTCGATCAGAGGGATAATGGCGGCATCGTTCTGAACTGCGCCTTCCATTCCGAGGAAGGGAACAGGAGCAATCATCAGCTTCAGGTTGAACTCAGCGTTGTAAGCACCCTGCTGGACTGAAGGCTGGTTGAATGAACCAGAGTAGTCAGACCACTGAGCATTTACAAACTGTGAACCCTGAACAGGAACGGTTACAGACGATACACCGCCTGAAGCCTGTTGTGAGTTAGCAATCAGCGCAGCCATCAACGGGGTGCTGTTGTAAATCTGCACCACCATCTTTGGAATAAACGCACGACGCGTAACGTATGTCAGTTCGTAATATTGCGAACTGCCGCTTGCCGGAACTATGCCACCACCAATTGCCATTTGTTATCTCCGAAAAAGTTAAATACCAATAGGACGCGCAGATGACTGTCTACGCAAATCCGCCAAAGCCTGCGATGCTTCTTCACGCGCACCAGCAACTGGATTCTTCCAGTACTTACCCAAATCAAATTTCTTGATTGCGCTTGGGTTGTAGCCCGTCGGAGTTGGGGCAGCGGCTTGTTTCATCCACGACCAATACTCTGCTGCGGCCTCATGATTAGTAATGCCCTTGTCGAGCATTACCTTCTCAATTTCTTCGATTTCTTCCTCTCGAACGCCCTTCTTCATCAGCTTCTGGCGGCGAGACTGCAAATCCTCAATCGCTTCCTTATCCCGAAGCCGAGCCTCAAGCTCGTCGACGCGCTTATAAGCAGCACTGACCGCATTGGTCGTGGCTTCTTCAATCTCAAGCTCAGGAATCGGCATATCCGGCTTGACCTTCTTGGTCATGCGCAGAAAGTCTTTTCTGGTTGCTGGATTTTCCGCAAGTACTTTAGCAAGTGCTGCCAGTTCGTCGCGGGCGCTGTCGTCAAGATTCTCAAGGCTCATAGGAATTACCTTACTTTGGGTTTAAGTGTTTTCTTAACTGCTTTCTTCATTGCTGCTTTTTTAGCAGCAACTTTTGCGTGCTTGGTCGCCATTTTAGATGACCTTTTTGCCGTCACCCGGCTTCTCTACGCCCATCTTGCTCTTGGTGCCAGCCTTTGAAGCGCCGGAAAACCCACCGAGGTGAGCAAAACGAGGAGGATTGTAAATCTGACCATTCTGCTGCTGGTCAGTGGTTGCGTTTCTGATCTTGGAAGCGCCACGAGGTTTAAAAAGTTCCAAAGGATTCTCCTTTAGGCAACATGTGCCCAAATTTTTCTGTCAACTATGTCTGCTACACATTTTCCATCAACGCCGTAGATTTTTCCAAGTTGACGGAAGGAATATCTACCAGTGTCAAATAAATCGCGTATCTCAAGCACATAAGAAGCAATTAACTTTGCCTTCCCATGCCGATGACCAAAAGCATGATTGCTTCGGCCTCTGGTTTCTCTATCTTGAGCATTATCTTTATATGAACCCAAGTATAAATGTTCAACATTTACACATGAAGGATTGTCGCAAGTATGTAGCAACAGCTTTCCTTCTGGAATAGGGCCGTTTTTGCTTTCCCACGCCCAGCGGTGAGCAAGCATCCACTTATTTTTACCATCGCTAATTTTTCCATAGCCAAAACGGTTTTTGCACGCTGTCCACTGGTGGCAACCAGTGCTTGCGCTTGCTACTTTGAGCCAAAACCGTTCAGCAATAGACTTTTTCATGAAGGCATTCCGGGCTGAGGTGGCATACCGCCAGCTCCAGCACCCATCGGAGGAGTTCCGGGCGCAGGGCCTTGAGCCATCGCCATTCCTTCGGGTGTCGCTCCACCGGCTTGAGGGAGCGATTGAAGCATCTGAAGAATCTCGTTTGTCTGAAGTTCGTTGGTCTTGCCCTTCTTAGGGCCAATCACACCGGCTAACGAACGCAATGCCGACACAACCTTTTGACCTTCAGGTGATTCGCTGCCAAGAGCAGGCAATGCCTGCTCAATTAAGTCCATCGCGGTAGACAGACTGACCATTGCGCCTTCACGATTGCCCATCTTGGGTTCAGGTGTCGACATGGGGGCTGACATGGGGCCAGTTGAGGCATCTGACATAGACGGAGACGCGGGAGCCTGCATCGGAGGTGCGGTCTTACCGCCCTGCTGCTGCGCAAGCATTTCCATCATTTTGTCATTCGGCATTGCCATAACTTCTCTCAAACAAAACTCGTAAAACTAAAGGGGGCTTTTATATTTTATTGCCCGCCCCCGCAGGCAAACTAGAAGCTCTTACGAGCAACTATTACTTGCGGGACTTGCGGCCCTTTCGTGCTTTGCGTGCCATGTTGATTATCTCCACATGCAGGGCCAACTTAGATGGGAAGTCAGCCAGACCCTCAATCCCAAGCGGGATTAGCTTTAGCGCCGATCAAGAGTTCGTGAACCCTTCCTCGGTACTCTGATTGAATTTCTACCACTGCTAATTTTATATTGCAAGGCAGGCGACTTATCAGCCCGATTGAGCGACTCTGTAGTCACTCTAGGCTGGTCTGCTTTGGGCTGAATGTTTTTCGGTGAAGCCGCCATTATTGCACCGCCTTAATGTCTGGCTTCTTACCTTCGCCCTTTGGCTTTTCCTGTGGTTGAGGCTGCTGCGCCTGCTGCTTTTCGCGCTTCTTCAGCTTCTGAATCAGCAACTGTTTCATCGGCGGCTCAAGCAGATCAATCAGGCTTTCCTTGTCGATAGCCTGAGTCTTGAACAGGTTGAACGCCAGCGACTTCAAATCCTCTGTAAAGATCGGGCTATTGCTGTGCGCATCCACCTTTACCACGTAATCGCGTGTGAATTGTTCTGCAATGAACCGATTTCCGGCTTCATCTGTGAAATGCGTCGGGTCATACACCTGCATCAGCTTCAGATACAGCGTAGCGACCTTTTCCAACGCATCTTCGACCACCAGCGCACGTTTCTTGGCGCGGGAGGAACCTAAACGAGCCAACTGGCTTGCATGGCCTGCCGAACGCACGCCTTGTTCACCACGACCAGACAAAATAGCTGAAATACCCGATGCTTCTTCAAACATCGCGTCGATTTCGTGGATTACCTCGAATAACGACTGCGGCATCTCTGGTGCAAGCCGGTCAGCCTTCGCATTGGGCATGTCTGAGGACAGCAAACCGCCTGCACGATTCAGGGCAAAGTTCTTTTCGTCCAGAATACCCATGTATCCAGCCAACGCAGTGGGTGGATTGACCTGTTTTGCCAGCAAATCGAGTATTTCAGACATGCGATTGTTGCGCAGTTTCTGCAAATACATCAAACGCTGCACTTCGGACAGTCCCCAGTAGTAATCGTACTGCGGATTCGGGCAAATCTGCACAAAAGGCAGCTCGCCTTTCAGGAACAGGGTGCCGCCGGGTCTGTCATAGATGAAAACATCAGGGTCAGCCATTGTGACGCACTGATAATCGTTGATTTCGTCGTTCCAGACCCACAATTCGTACATTTTGACCGTATCTTCGACTACCGTTGCCTTGTATCGGTTGTAACCGTACAGATCCATGTTCACATTGCCGGTCATTTCAGGCGATGACGAGGACATGATGATGCGATCTAACCCATTTGGCACATCTTCAGTGCGGACATGGACGGCTGCTGAGAGCTTGCTGACAATGCTTTCCCGCTTAGGATGGGCGTACAGACGCGAATACAGCTCGGATTTCGTGATGTAGTAGGTCTGGACGATGGCTTCCTGCCGGTCGGTGTAGGGAATATCCTCTCGAAGCACCCCGACGCAGCCCGGCTCAACCATGTACGGGTGGATACCGTTGTTTACCACGAGCTTAATGTATGTCGTGTTGTAAACAAGCGCCCAATTCAGCGCGGAACTGAAAACCTGATCGGCGTTTGAGTTAAGCCACTCGTCATTAAGTGCCGAAGTCAGTACCGGGCCTTTGATTTGCTCAGATTCATGAACAGAGGCACCTAGATTTATGCTGAACCTAGTGGTTTCCGCTGAGTACAGGAAACTGGTCAGGGTGTCGATATGGGGAAAAATCTTGTTGAACAGAGCCGGAGGTTCATCCGGCCCTGCACCGAACAGGAACAGGGAACGCAGAGAGGCGTAATCAGCCTTGCGTTCCTCCACTGAAACGAGGCATTTCTCTATCAGTTGACGATAGAAAATCTCCCGTTCTGTATTGTCTGTCGGTATTCTCATTTCTTCAACGTCAAGTTTTCGTGGTCAGCAATGTACGACGCGGCCTTGGGGCCGGTCAAGTTACCCACATCCTTCGGGTTGACTCCCACGGACTCGCCTGCAACGCTACGGATGGCGCGGCCTGACAGGATGGAGGCCATGTCCAGCCCTCTTGGGCCACCGCCCCAGATGGCAGCGTCACCTGGCCGAGGCTCACGCGGAGCGGCAGCAGGTTCAGCCTTAGTTTTGTTCTTGCGGGTGTAGTAGCCGGTCTGTGACTCGCCTTCTTTGGTTGACTTGATGTTGGTCATGTCAAAGTCTTTGGCAAGATTCTTGACGGTCTTGTCTGTCCGGCGTGTCTTGGGCGACATAAGCGATGGTGCTTTCAGGTAGACGATTTTCACGCCTTCCTTGCAGCCTTGTGGACAAACGGCTTCTCTAGCTTCAAAGAACCCGTGTTTTGGGCATTTGTAATCATGAACGACGGCCATGTTGACTCCTCAGTTGTTCATCTAGGTCTGGGGTTGAATAATCGGCTTTGTTACGGATTCCGACACTGATTTTCGGGACACCGTTCACAAACTCAAGTTTTTGGGTGCGAGCCATTCTCATTCGCGGTTGCTTGCGGTACTCGACAAACTTACTTCCGTCGACGTTACGCATCACGGCTATCTCGCCCTGTTGCCACGCGAGCAAAGCCTTGCTGACACGACGCTGCACGAACTCGGTAAGCGGCATCTCGCCGGTTTTGAATACTTTGGTGATGGTGGTCAAGTCTAGGCCAGCGACTTCGGCGAACAGCTTGACGCTGATGCCACGCTTTTCGTCATTCAGAAAGCGCGTCATGAGCGTTTTCAGCTCATTCATCGGGATGACTTTATCTGGCAGAGGCATCGGGGTGGATTCCGATCTGTTTGAGGTAGGTACTCACTGTTTTGTTCATTGAGACTTCCTCTGGCGTTTGCTTTTCCTGAGCCTTATTTACATCGCGGGTCAGGCGCATCTGGATCAGGCGTGGCTGCAACTGTTCTGCATAGGCAGCCGCCGCCAGCGCAGAGGCAATCACGCGGTCATCCTTGTTGCGTCCAGAGGCTTCGATGCTGCCGTCATTGCGCACTACGGTCTTCATCTCGTCAATCGTCTCAAGGCTGCGTATAACCATCATCCCGCGCTCAAAGTAGTCCTTCATGTAGTTCAGCATACGTTCCTTGCTGGACGAGGTGGTGAGCCAACCAATGCTGTTACTGATGCCGGACATGGAGTCATTACGTCGCCAGATGTAGTTGCTCATGGAGCCGAACACATCCATCAGGCTTTTGCCCATTGCGCCGCCATAAGAGGCTGCGAGCCGCTTGAGATTCTTCAGTTCGTTGATGACGGCCTGCCCCGGCCCGTTGACTTCAAGGTTGAGCGTAGAGTTTTTGTATGCGCCGGCGAGGTGAGCAATCACCCATGCAAACTGGTAAGTATTCAGTTCACTGGTAGCAAACTCTGCGACTTGTTCAAGCCCGTCTGCATAGCAGCGGAATACTTGGATACAGAAGCGGTCAGCCCAGTCCGATGAACCGTAGGCTGGATCGGCCCCGATGACGTAGTAGGCCGTGTCAATGGGTTCTTCCCAGATGCTGAGTGTGGCAAGACGCTCCGTAGATCTGACTACGTTCATGTCCTGAAAGTTGGCTCCCATGACATAGCGGTAGCTATCGTAATCGAGCTTCTTGGCATCCTTTACGGCATCCGTACAGCGCGACATGCTGAAGAAGCTGGTGCCGGTCATCACAAAGGCATAGTCCTCAGTGGGCGGGAACTCCTGCATCATCAGTGCTTCGTCTTTGATTCCTTCGTACATTTTCCATCGCCACCACGCCATCTGACGGGAATTGATTTCGATGTTGTAGAGCTTGCGAATATCCTTAGTCCATTCCTTTTCCTCTGGAGTCAGTTTGCCGTCCCAATAGGTCTTGTAAACGCTGCTCTCAGGGTCTGCTGAATAGAACTGATTGCGCCACCAGCCGCAGAAGATAGCCCGCTGTGTACGAGCTTTCTTAGCGGTCATGTACATATCGTGAAACATATTGAAACCCTGAGCCGTACTCTCGAACATATAGAGTCTGTTCGGGTTGGTCTCCGCAAGGGAAGCAATCAGGGATGCCAGTCCCTCCTCGTTGCCCCATGAGGCGGTCTCGGTGCCATGCAGGTATGTAATAGCTTTGCCCTGACCGAGACGGCTCTTGTTACCTGCAATCTGGTAGAAGATGCGGCTACGGTTCTTGAGTACGAGCTGATTGCGGTTATGGGCCATCAGTGGAATCTTGTATTCCTTCGGTAGCCCGTCCATGTACATCGCAAGGGTCGAGCGAAACATATCACGGTTTTCTTCCGTGTCGGAGACAAGCGTACCTTGCCAGCCGGGGTTAACGAATTGCCAGTACAGATCCAGCGCGAGGCTGATAGTGGTAATCCCTAACTGTCTGCCCTTGAGGATAACGAAGAAATGAATATCCTCGTCCAGACCTTTCGTGATTTCGTCCATCACGTAGGTCTGAGTGCCGAGGAGCGTATCCATCTTCTTCAGGCCGTGTTCTTTAGTCTCAACCTTGAGCTGTGCGCAAAACTTATAGAACTGTTGCAGGTTGAATTTCATTCAATGTCTCGGATCGACCAGCTTCCAGCCCATGATAATCTCAAGTGCCTGTTTGTTACGAAGTACACCGACAAGCTCAGTCACCAGTTCAGGTTCAAGTTCCTGCTTCCAACGAGCATAGAGCTTGACCTTCTTAGCTCTGGACTTGCCGCAGGACAGAGCTTCTCTCAAGTATCCCTGAAGCCTCTGTCGTGATTCATAGAGAGCAATAGCGAAGGCCATCTCATGCTCCCATTCTTCAACCGATAACCATTTGATACGTGATTCAATCATCTTCTTCGTATCTACGGTTACGTCCTGCATGGCGCTACTTCAAGCGTTTGACGATCAACTGATAGCCACAGGAAGTCACCGCTACACGGCCATAGAACAGTTCTACAAACGCATCAATGGCAGGCTTAGGTCTCTGGTAATAAGCCCAGTTCATGTTCCACAGGTAGTCATCGAATATCATCGAACCCCCGACCTTGAGCAAATGATAGCCCATACAGGCATCTGTCATCACATCAGCCGCTTCATGACTGCCGTCAATGTAAATCAGGTCAAATTCATTCTTCGTAAACAAAAGGTCAGACATGGCTAACAGGGATGGGTCATCCCACAAATTAACTATCTGGCTTGGCTTCTTGGCCTTGTCAGTGTTGTTTGACCATCGGTTTCTAACCTCACTGAAATCCATTCCGTCATGCTCCATGCTGCCAGCAAAGGTATCCACGCTAACCAGCACACCATCATCCGCTAACACGTTCTGGAGAAACCAGCACGACGAACGACCCTCGAAACACCCGATCTCAAGAATCGAATTAACCTCAACATCCTTCAGATAGGCTTGCAGGCCAGGAATGTTGTGACTGAACCAGTCCTGTGTGAAATTCATATCAACCCCGCTTGTTAGTTAACTTCGCTCTCAACTCTTTGACCTCATTGTCTAAGACCATCTCCCTGCGCATCACTCGAGCCATTACATCAACTATTTGATCTAATGTTAATGGCAATAACCGACCCCTGAGCAACTCTCTTGCTCTCTCGTCTACACACTCGGTTATTAAGCCTCTCTCCATACTCGTATCGAATTACCAACGTCTTTACAAATAAATTTACGCCCTAACTTGCGACCATGCCGCCAACAAGCGTTATATACCGCCTGTCTCTTAACTCCCCCGCCTACTGCGAAACTATCACCAATCTCCATCACGTCATACGGGTACACACTCACACTATTTGACTTACTTGGCATCGGTACATCTTTGTCAATCGTGATATTCATGGCAACTCCCGTGGAACTAATACACATACTCTCACTACTCACAGAATATTGCAAGCGTACTTTCTGAATTTTTCTGGGGAAGGTTGCTGTTGGGGGTCACGCTCCATCCGAGTACGAACCCCATCCAATCGGTCATAATCGCTCTTGGTGCGTGCATGGCTACCATGGCAAGGGTCGGGCATGTATCGTCGATCCTAGCGCATCCTGCTGCGTCTAGCGTGCATCCGTGTATCGAACTGGCACCTGTCCCATATCGTATTCACGTTAATACGTTAACAATCCCGTGAGTAATATATTAATTAATAACTCTCACGTTAATGCTTTGTAACTAATACGTTACTAATCACTAACTAATCACGGGTATTAAATATTACTAATCACGGGGGAGAGAATAGATGCAAATAAGAATCATTCTCATTCCAGCATCAATAGGTCTTACGTGTTAAGAATCTTCCGTGAGTAACTATCTTTCAAAATATCGTGATCTGAATAGATCATGATATTTAATACGTCGTAAGACTCAAATGAATTAAGACTAACTCTTAAATAATATCTATCTAAATGTTTCACGTTCTTAAATGTATTAAAGACGGATTACTTACGTAAGTTATAAGTCTGAATATATCGTATGTACGTATATATATAAGGAGAGCTTTTTTTCTTGCTTGTGGATAACCTGTGGATAACTTGTGTGTAAGTATTGTTGTAG
>Ga0214198_1000050_pt1 | contig 35008 bp, 54 predicted proteins | sample TroBogEpilimnion_20_FD_153036 | JGI IMG/M metagenome (GOLD analysis project Ga0214198, IMG submission 153036) | Freshwater microbial communities from Trout Bog Lake, WI - 20SEP2008 epilimnion | ecosystem: Environmental > Aquatic > Freshwater > Lake > Epilimnion/Euphotic zone | place: Trout Bog... | reverse complement strand
CTTAATTTTTTCCAATAGCCTTTATATTTTCCGTAAAAAGTGCTGTCCTGTGGCCTTAATACTAATTGCGCTGAATCAGCAGAAGAACTGGTTAGCGTATCTCGTACAGGTATTCCTAATCCCGCAGCAAATCGTTGTTTTTGCCCGGTGATTAACCATGATTGCGCTTTACCTCCCAATGAGATAAATAAAGCGATGATTAAAAGTATTTTTATTCTATTCATATACTATCCTTATTGATTCCCCAACGGTTAATAAATTGCCGCTTGGGAAAGTGATTGTTCCTGTTGTATTATCAAATTTGATTTGCGCTCCGCTTGGAGTACCGCTTGTAATAATAGATTGTGCAATACCGTTTCTGCTAAATGAAATCATTGTTTTATCTTCTAATGAAGTATTGATATACGTTGCTCCGCTTGTAGAAGAAATGAATTGATAAACATTGATTGTTTTAGAATAAATAAAACGTACAAATTCACCCGCTACTAAGGGATTATCAGAAGAAAAAACAAATGTGCCGGTGCTTGAATTGTATAAAACTTGTGATCCTGTCGGAGTACCGCTTGTTATGATTGTTCCTGTTTCAATACCTCCTCGTGTTACAATCAAAGGGATAATTCCTACTAACAAAGGATTGGTAACGCTTTCGCCACCGGTAGCAGTGTATTCAATCGCTATTACTGATGTAGGATTCACAATCAATACTCCTGTTGTTGGAGGAGTTATCGGAGTACCGCTTGTTGTTCTTGTTACCGGGCCTGTTACTTGTGCTGATAAATCAAAAACAGAAGCATCGTTGTAACTTCTTTTTAAACTTAAAGAAGTTAGTAAAATATTACCTGAATATAATACCGAACCACCATCACCATTTGCCACAAATTGAAACGGCAAAGAACCACTATCATTACCGCTAAACTCATCAAAAATGTTATCAGCCGTAAAAAATGATGAATAATTATAAGACTGTAACCCACTAACAGAAATATTAGCCGTTATCTTTCCTTTTATAAATTCCCTCCATTTACCGCTTGATGATGATGAGGCTTCTAATACTTCTCTTTGTTGATCTAAAGAAATATCTCTCCCTGTGGCTATTGGAACATAGACACCTGACTTTTGCACCATCAACAAAAAACTTTTTCCCTTTACTACACTCACGAGTATAAATAATTAAATTCGTTATCAAAACTTGTTGGATCGAATGTTTCACCACTATTCCACAATTCCTCTAATGTTCCATTCATTGTTTCATTAGCTATATCAAACTCACATTGCCCTAAAATGAAATTCAGGCCGCTTAATTCATCTACTTCAAACACATTTCCTACACCAAAGCCCACACCTTTTAAATCGCAATCCACTTTTGTTCTAAGCGCATCCGTTAAAAACATTTTTTCTACTGTTTGCACAAATCCAAAAGAAGGAGCGAAAGCGTAGTAATAATTAATGATTAGTTGGTAGCCACTTGGCCCGATAATACCCGATAAATCAGCCAATCCCAAAGAGGCAAATGTGAGAACAGTCGTTCCTGCGGGTACATCAAAAGTGTAACCACTTACAGGAGTTCCTGCGTATTTTATCGTAACATTACATTTTCTGATAGTAGGATTTGTTGAAGTAATGCCGGTAGTTACCAAACTTAAATTTTCAGGAGGCATACTCCAATAATTCTTCCAAGCTGCTGTTTTAGTTGTGCCTCCCACGAGTAAAGCGCCATTGATAGAAAATACAGGCGAATCTGAATAAGTTAATTGATTGCTTATGTTTTTTCTGATGGATGCGTTCTGTATAGATGATTTATTATAATGCCCTGTTATTTTGGTGCTTTGGTTAATGTAATAATCCATCGTAATACTTAGGTTTTTTACATAGCACGTTGTCGCAGTTGCACCGTTAAAATTAAAACCGTACAATCTTATTTTTAAAATGCCATCTACCGGGAAAGCAGGAAAAATCTTGTTTACACTATTCGATGGAGCCGTAATCAATCCGCTTAAAGAAAAAGTATTGTAATTGTTATTGGTAGGCGACCACACAGAAGCACTAAAAAACTCATATATCTTCCCGTCTTCATGTGAAGTGTAAGGGCCATTCCATCTGAAATAATTATAAGAACCACCTACTAAAGCCAATTCATAGAACTTTGTCGGATCTGCTGCTGATTGTAGATTAAATGATACACAAAAACTTGCATCTATATTGCCCTGCATACAGCAATCAGCACTAAAATCCATCCTTGAATTTTGGCTGACTATAATATCATTAAACTGAATATTTTTATAATCAGTATCGCCATGACTATTTGTAAAATAAGCCTGATCTAAAGGCATATAAATAAATCTATCTACCTCTAAATTTGTTCTTGTATCGCTTACTTTTCTGATGTAAGAGATATAAGAAGGGCCATTAAAAGTCCAATCGGGTAAAAGATAATCTTCATATTTGTATTTAACACCGTTAATAGTAGCGTAAGAAGTTGCTACCAAAGAGCCTAATGTCATCAAATCCATGTTTAAAATCAGCTTTTGTGGTTGCTGATAATTAAACTGATTGTTTACATAGCTGTTAGGTCGTATAAAATACCTCGTTTGTGAAGCATTGATAAACTTAACCGACTTAGAAGAACCGATATTTATCAAACTTAAAGAAGGTGCTACACTTGGCGAATTAAATGCACCGGTACTCGCATCCATCTGATATTGTGTGCCGGGAGGATTGTTTGAAAAGTCTTTTAATTCAACCCATCTAACTATGTTCCATTGACCGTTATTCTGAAATATGGTACAATTCCAATCGGCTAAAAGACTTTGTAAAACCGTATAACAGTCTTTCACTATATCCGATAGTAATACCGGATTAGCGCTATTCTTTACAAGCCCTGCATCTGTTTCAGTCAGCAGATACATTCTTGGATCAACGTAAGCCTGTGCAAAAGGATCATTGGTATTCGTTGAAGTCCTGTCGTTCATACCTACCTCGAACATATTTAAGTAATTGTTCGTAGGTAACAATAATCCTGTTCTGTATAAGCAATAATTTAAAACATCTAAAAGTTTTATCGTTCCATTACTTCCTCCTCCGTAATAAATAATGCTTCCTGTTAAATCTGTAAAAGCTACATCCTTTAATAACCCCAATCCATCATTGGCTTTTAAGTTAATAACGGTAGGAGTGCTAAGCAAAGCCTCTCTGCAATCATCCATCACTAAAAATCCACTCCACTCTAAATTAGAGTTTAAATAATAATCTACTCGCCAAACATTATCGCTATTGGCTTCAAAAGTTGATAGAGGAGTAGCACCTTGATTGTAAAATGAAATATCCGCTTCGCTGCCACGAATGGGATCCGTAGCGTAATAATCACCCGATTTGTAAGAGATTACAATGGGTTGCGCAGTTCCTTTTAATTGAGTGATAGAACCACTATAACCCTTTTGTAAAAGATTAATTAGTCCGGCATTATCGGAAAGTGTTTTAAAACTAATTTGATATACTATGCCGTAAGACAAGATTCATAAAAACTCAATCTTAAATTATAATAAATGCAATATAATTATTTTAAGAATAATTGATGTGTAATTTTTTACACAATTGTTAGTAGGTGCGACCTCTTGACCTGTTTGCTCTTTCTATTACTATGCCTAAAGCGTTTCCGCTTATTTCTGTTCTTGCTACAAATCCGCTTTGGCTTCCTGCGCCACTTGACGCAACCGCTTTTAATTGTGCAGGAGTTAAAACACTTTCGCCACTACTCAATCGTGCTAAGTATGTATCGTTGCTATAACCCGGAGGTACAACACCACCCGAAGCAAACCCTGTAATGTTTTTAAAAATAGACATAAAACCTCCGCTTGTTCCTGCCTTTGCACTTCCTAATAAAGAACTCCCTGCTCCTAATCCTGATGCTGCTAATAATAGATTTAATACTTCGGCTGCGGCTGCTGCTGCTGCAAGTTTTTCTATCATTTTTGCAATATCTTTAATAACACTATTAAGACTTACATCCGCACCATCAGCTAAACCGCTAAAAAAATTAGTAAATGCCGGAGCAAGTGTATTGTCTACAAAATCAGCTTCTTTTTGTAATTTTTCTTGTATTGCTTGGTTAGCTTCTGCAAATTTCTGTGATTGTGTAGCCATATCCCTCTGCATTGCAGGGGCTTTTCTTGCTGATAAGTCCGCTTGTGCTTCGTAATTCTTTAAATCTAAAATTAATGATTTTAAATTATGGTCTGCCGCAGGATTTGCACCCGCTTTCATTAATTTATCAATAGCCTGTTCAGTAGCCCTTATCTTTTCACTATTCAGATTTTTACCTAACGCATTTTCCTTAACAGCAATATCTTTTAAAGCAATGCCATACTCTTGCATCGCTTTTTGCTCCAAAGTAATGCCATCTACTTTGCGCAAATGTTCTTCTTTGTCTTTCTTAGGTTTTGGTGTTTTTGGATCTTTTAACTCATCTAAAAATTTAATATTTGACTTCTTTGCTATGTCAGCAGCCTGTTTCATTAAATCATTACCAATCTTTTCAAGATTAGATTTTTGATCATTAGCTGCTTTTTCTTGTGCTTTTTTAATTGCCTCACCTTCTGATTTTATATAATCAGTTTTTAACTTTGTACTTCCTGTTTGATTAGGAACAAATCCCGGTGCAGAATTATTACCCGCACCAAATGCAATTGCCTTTTGAGTAAGATTTGCACTTTCTTTAAACGCATCTGCCTCAGCTTTTGCGTGAGCTTGTGCTGCCTCAAATGCTTTTTTAGCTGCCGCTTCATACGCTAAATTGGCTGCTGCTTTTAGCATTGTCATTTGTATAAAAGCAGGGCCTTTATCAGTAATACTTTTTTCGGCAGCTTCTAAACTTGTTACCTTGCCTAATGCGTTGCCTAATTCTTTATTATATTCAGCAATAGCATCTTTTTTACTAATAATCCCTTGTTTAGCAAGTTCAATTGATTCTTTTACACTATCAATAGCAGAAGATGTCTTTACATATTCTTTTTCAGCTAAACTAATTGCTGATGCTTCGTCTTTAATTGAATCGTTTAAACTTGTAACAGATTCTTTTGCTTCTTTATGATGTCTTAAAAACATCGCTAAAGCTGTACCGGCAATAAATAAAGCCGATTGCCAACTAAATAGCGTAGAACCTAATAAGCCTAATGCACTATTCCATGAACCTGTTTCGGCTTTTACTTCGCCTAATTTCGCTGCTAAATTGGGTAATGCGTAAGTTAATTCTGCAATACCTCTGTTTGTTGAATAGAGTAGGGAATGAGAATCCCTGATTACTCTATTGGTCGCCATCATCACATTGCGCATTGAATCACTCTGATTCGTTGCACCACTCATCGCACCCTTATACTGCTCAATTTCCTTAGTAACTAAATTGATTTGTAATTTAGTTTGTGCTATCTCTTTATTTAAAGCACTTGCACTGGTTGAACCATCACCAAAAGCCTTCTCAAATTGTAAACTTTCTAACTTAGAATTTAAGTCAGATAATTGCCCGGTAGCTTCACTTAACGCACCCTGTAAGGCCCCGCTAAAATCTTGAACGGATTTCTTGGCAGCATTTATTCCACTCTCTAAATCGGATGTGTCAGCACCAATCCCTATTATAAGTCCTTCTTCTGCTGCCATTATCCTAAAAAGTTTGTATGTTGATTAAATATTTCATCCATTTCCTCCTCCGTCATTCGCTCTGATTGCTTTTCTTCCAAAGGCAAAAACTCCTCAATATCTACCGGATTACTTGCCATGTGAGTATGTATCGTGTAAGCTATTAATCTCGCTCTTTGCCATTCACCTTTTTCTCTCTTTGAATAACCTTTGCAACAAGAAACATACTCGGCCTCTGTCATCATATAATATTCTCGTGGCAGTAAGCCGAGTATTCCAAAAGCAAACTCATGCACATCATCCCAACTTATCGCTTCTTTTTTTTTACCTCATCCTTTGAATCTTCAATTACTTTTTGCATTGGCTTTGAACTCCAATAAGCCTCCATCACTGATTTGATAAAACTTGCTTTTTTATCACTAAAAAATAAGTCCTCCACCCATTCAGCAATATCTTCTTTCTTTTCTTGGCAAATAGTTTCAATCCCTCCACTCTTAGCAAAAGCATTACCACACAATCCCGCATAAACAAATTTTACAATCGCTGCAAAACTTGTATCTTCTTTCGCTTTGAGTTTTGCTTCTACATTTCCTTTATCATCACTTACATACTCATAATCAGCACGACTGATGATCTCAATTGAGTGCATATTAAATTTTAACCCTCGAAGTTCGCCTCCGAGTTCAATTTGACAATAACCATTCATTTATTAATAAGTTGAAATAGTTTGAAATGCGAATGAACCTTTAAACTCTGTGTATTTATTGGTTTCATACATTTCTTCCAATGATTTGAAAAATCCTGTTCCTGTCATGTTTCTGTTTACAGGAGTAGAAATATTATCTACTAATCTGATACTTACAACTGTTTGCGCTCCGGTTAAAGTAAGCATTTCATTGTAAGATGAATAACCGGTAGGAGCAGCACTTGTGTAAGAAAAACCTTCGAAATCCAAACTTAAATTTTGTAAGCCCGGAGAAAGTTCTTTTAATGATCCACCGGTCGTGTCATTTGTTGTGTCGATTTCTTCATTATCAACCTTGAAAGATTTTTTTTGAAGTGCGGCAAGAGTATTCCAAGTAGTGCCGTCTGTACTTACTTGGAGGTATATCCCTTTACCTTTAAACTTGGTTGCTGACATTGTATTTGTTTTTTATTTTTATGAAATGTTTTCTAGGTCCATTGAGTACCGATAAATCTTTTGCACATACACTTTATCTCCCACATCCTGAGTTAAATAATTCGTACTCTGAATTTTTACTCCTCTAATCGCCCAATCTGTACCAAAATCAATCTGATCTCCTTTTACCGCATCGAAAATCAATTTTCCGAGTGCTTCCACATTTGTTTTTGTTGCTGATTGACTTTGTGCATCGGTTATTTTAATTAAAATACTTGCACTAAAAGTATCTCTCACATCAACATCTGTTTGTTGTTCTACTTGAGAAGAAAGGATTACATAAGGAGTTGTTTGCGCTTTTACACTCAATTCATCAAATACACTTACCGCATTACCGTTGTATGTAAGTGCTGATATTTTGTTATAAAATGCTTTGCGTACCTGTTCGCCTACTTCTATCATTTAACAGCTTCCTTTAAATCGTTTATCAATTGTGGTTTTTGGTTAATCACATTGGGCCACATAAAAGGATGAGGATGAATACCATTGCGCATTACACTTAAATAAATCGGGTACCATGCTTTTTTATCAATTCCTTTTCTTTCACACCATGCACTAATCATACTCCATGCACTATTTTCTCCTTTGCCTTGTCCTCTAAACTGTTGCGCATACTCCTCTAATTCAGGAGGCACATCAACATAACTCATCGTTCCAAACTCCACAAAAGGTGCATAAACAGTTTGTGCAACCACTTCTCTAAATAATTCCTTATTACCTCTCCTAACCGTTATGGCCGCTCTTAAATCGCCCATATTTACCGGTGCATCATTGATGGCATTGTTAGCGATTGTCTGACAATTGTTATCAACAGCCGCATCTGCTTTTCTCCTTATATCCGCTTTCTTGCTCTCAAGATTTGAAAGAACTTTATCAAAACTTCTTACATCTAAAACAAAACCTTTACCCATTCTTTGCTTCAGTTAATTTCATTTGCCAATATCTCCTGCCATCGTTTATCTCCGTCAATGAGTTTATCTGCAAATACCTTGTCGTTAAATCATCATTGTATTTCACTTGACCATTTACAACAGGTGTGTAATCATTATATCTTATCAAACAAGTAAACCCTTGCTTTATTACCGCTACTCCAAACTCATATTTATCAGTAGTCGAATTATTTGGAATAATCGAACAATACACAGTCTTATCGTCTGTCCATGTATCAGTAAAACCACCCGCTCCATCTGTTACAGGTGTATTCTTCTGAAACGTGATTTGTCTTTTTAAAGAACCTATCCGAACCATGTATTATTTTTAATCAGCTTTAAAGTATTTTCGATAATGTCCGGCACTACTGTAACCGCTTCTTTGCTACTTCCTAACTGATACAACTGCTCATCACCTCTATTCTCGAAATAAAATGTTACAAACTGCTTAATCGCTAATTTGATAATCTCAATATTATTCGTGTCCTGAATTGTTGTATAAGTTATTCGATACTGACCGGGATTGTAAGAGAAAAATCTACTTCCTTGCATTTCCCACTGGCTCGTCTGTGTTGTAATGTCCTGCCACGTTGTACTCGGTACCCACCTAAACTCAACCTTTGTAATATTGCCTAATGGTAAGTAAGCCAATGGCATCGAATATTTGCCGTCATGGTTTACCAAAGCCACAATGCTTTTAGGCATTACTGATTTATTCAAATATCTTTCACACCATACTCTACCGGCAATGATCAAAGAACTGATAAAACTATCCTCACTTGTATTAGATAAGCGAAGCATAGCCTTAGCATCTGATAATGACACAACCTCACTAACTCCAGTCGTATCGGTAATATCTATTTCTAAAAAATTGTTATAAACCATTTTTTAAAGTTGGTCGGGGAGGATGTTCGACCATCCTTGCGCTTAATTATCTTCATGCGCAAGTTTCTCTATTCACCCCGACTTTTATTGTAACTGATTACGCAGTAAATGATCCGTAAGTGAATGCTTGAGGTACATCTACACCCAACACTTCAAATACTTGACATCTAACTGTGATTAAGTTTTGTGTTACGTTTGTTCCGTCTTGTTCGAAGAACTCCACTTTCATATCTTCGGTAATCAAGCGTTTTGCAAAGCCGAAATCACCAATCCAATAATGACCTTGTGGAACCCAAGGGGCTTTCTTAACAGGAACACCATTTAAGGTTAATTCACCATTAGCAGCCACCATTAACACACCCGGATAAGTGTATTGACCTGAACCACTTGCTTTGTATTCGATAATCTTAGCCCAGTCTTTAGGGTTTACAACGATGGTATTAACATCGAATGAGAAACCGCCTGAACTGTATGCTTCCAAGTTTGCAGTTTCATTGATTAATCTTTCAACATAGTTTGAGACTGTATCAGCAACAGAAGCGTTTACACCACTTTCAGCAGCCAAAGCTGTATGGAAAATGCTGTTTTCTTTGATGAACAAATCACGAAGCAACATCTGAGGCAATGCTGTTTGAACCCATTTCAAGTTTGCCAACATTTGTTTAGTTACACGAGCAAAACCGCTGATATAACCACTGTTGTAAGTAACAATTTTGAAAGGTTTTTCGATTTGTGCGATAGAAGCACCTTCTGTCTGTGAAGCAAATGCACCCTGCGCATTAGCGTAATCTTCACGAGCGATAGCGTATGCACCTGTATCACTTGGAACAGCAGCAACAATATCTCTGAAGTTTACTTTAGGTCCGGGATAGATATTAACACCGGGTTGGTATGTTAAGATAGGAGAACCTGAAGTTAAATCAGAAGCCAACGTCATGTTAGCAGCAGATTTCAACTCTAATTCAAAAGCATTACCTTTTGATACTTTTTTAATCTTGTCAAAAGATTCTGCCACTTTTTCGGCAAATTCTTCACCAAAATTAACACCATTAGAAGCAGAAAATTTCTTTTTGCCTTGCGCAGCTTTTACTTTGTTCAATTCTTCTTTTACGTCTGCGATGTCTTTTGTAACCGCAATTTTTACGCTTTCAACTGCATCGGTAGCAGCTTTAACTTTTGTGTCGATATTGGCATTGATAGCATCACTTGTGCTTTTTAATTCGCCAACAACAACATCTTTAATATCCTTGATTTCCATGTTATTTGATTGAAAAGTTTGATTTAATCAATTCACGAAAAGCGTTCACGTCAAACTCTTTAATCGGCTCAACTGCAATAGGTGCGGGTTGAGTGATGCTTGTCATTTTTTCGATGTATGCTTCTTTTAATTGTTCGATTTGTATAAGTAGTAATGAAGTCTCAACTTCATTCTTGATACCTTTTTTTAAGAGAGAAAAGCGTTTTTCTATTTCATCAACCAAGTCCTTTTCAGTTAATGATTTGAACACTCCAAGAGTAGGAGTTTGAGGATTAGCACCCCACAATACAGAAGAACCTTCCCAAAGTTTCACTTCTCTGATTTCGTTGTAATCGTCTTTTTGTTCCTGTTTGCCTTTAGGTACTGAAAAACCAACGGAGTGTTGATTGATTTCACCGGATTCATATAATGGCCATACATCTTTCCAAAGATTAGTTTCTTTGTAAGATGAAACACCTACAATCATTGAATTTTCCTTGTATAACTCTGTAAACTTGCCGAGTGCGGATTTAATAGAAGGGTTGTGATCGACTAAATGCCAAATTTCATTTGTTCCTTTAGGACCACGTTCAGCGATGGTTTTATCGAAAGCGTCATCGGTAAAGATGTCGCCATCCCTGTCTTTGTTGCCAAGATGAGCAATAGCAACCTTAACCTTTTTTCCTGTTGTATCTACGTCTAACGCTTTTAACGTCAGGCTCTTTCTTTGGTATTGATTTGCCACTATTAACAGTAGGCTCAATCTTCTTTGCCTTTGGAGGCTTAATAATTTCGGTATATCCGACTTCTAATAACATTATATGAAAGCGAATTTAATTATTTTCAAGATAATTAAAAAATTTACTTTTACACAATTGTTAGTTTAATAATCTCTTTATCGATTCAATCCTTTTAGTATTAACATCATCCATCGAGTAATAAGTCTTTACCCACTCATACAACTTTTCTCCATCTTCTTTTATCTTTTCAGGATGATTGATGTAAAACATGATGTATTCTAACCAATCGCTTTCTTTTTTCACCCACTTCACAGGAGGATTGTTGTCCGTATAGGTAGGCATATAACTAACAATCGCAGGGAGTTTCTTTGTTCCCAATTCAAGTAACTTTAAATTACTCTTGCACCGGTTAAATTCATTATCTACCAAAGGCACTAACCCAACATCGCCATCTTTATACAAATTCATGTATTCAGGAGTAAGCAACTGATAAACCCTTTTGTATGTTTCCCAATTAGGCCGCTGTCCTGAATAAAGTGCTTCTGCCTTATCCCAATAATCTTTGTACTTTGGATTATCTGAATATCCTGCCATTACCATCTGTCCGATACTTTTAAACTTTTCGTTTTTTCTTAATACCCGACAAGTATTCTCAATCAGTAATAAATCTTTGTAGTGCGTTGTGCCACCGGCATAAATAAACCGTATTTTTTCACTTGGGTTTTTACTTTCTTTAAATTGGTCGTAACCGAGTGGAATAGAGTTAGGGATAATATCAATGTTGGTATTAAAAGTTAGTAATACTTTTTTTAATCTTTCATTTGTTACCCAAACACAATCTGAAATAGAAACATTGTATAATTGATTTTCTGTTACTTTGTTTTTTTGATAGTCTGCAAATGCTCTATGAGTATGATCTAAAAAAGGGCTATCATCAAAATCATAAATCAATTTGATTTTATAAAAATCACAAATTTGTCGTACTTCGCTTCGAGAGTTACCAATATCACGAGAGATTATCATTACATCAGCCCATGCCATAACTTCGGGATCCACTTTCTGTAAAAACTTAATATTGCCTTTAATTAAACTAAAAGGCAGCTTTAAACGATGGTAATGTACTCCTGTAACTAATTCAGGGAAGGGAATGATGATATTCAATGATTACTTTTTTACAGTTTTCTTTTTAGGTTGTTCTTTTGGTAGTTTAACTGATTTTGTTAATTTCTTAGCAGCATCCAATAGGAATTTGTATTTTGTTTCAAGTTTACTGTACTGCTCGGAAAATACATCGTGTGCTTTTTTAAGGGTATCAATCGTTTTATTAGCAGCAATTAACTGTTTATTTAATTCATTGGTTTTGTTTTCTAAGAACTTATAATCTTCAACGCATCTTTTAACAGTGTATCTCAATCCTCTTACTTTTAAATTCTCATTTAAGAAAATAAAAAACATTAATAAATTTGATAAGATTAATACGAGAATGATGGTGTTGTTATCCATTGTAACTAATTTAAGTGCTTAATAATATCTTCGGCTGTAATAGTAGGTATGTGCTTTGTAATCTTTACCGCATCGGGATTAACACCCCATCCGCTTGTGCCTTGATTGGTGAGTAAAATATTTTTCTGCTTAAAAATATTATGTCGGCTCGATACTAATTCAAGCAAACTATCTATCTCGTAAGATGTATCAACGTAAACATTATTATTCTTTGCTAACTTCTGCAATGCGGGTGCAATGCCTAAAAAATCACCAATGAGAGATGGGCAATTCTTAATTAGAATGTTCATACAATGTAATTACACGCAATATAATAATATTATTTTAAAACAAATCCGAAATACTATCCCCAAATAAAACACCACCAATCAAACTTATCAGTAAATTACTCATCTCTTTGCCTGGTGCTGGTTTCTCAGGTACATTCGGATAAAGCATGATACTGCCGCTTGAATCCCTTTTGGCTATGTACTGCATCGTACAACGACAATTACAGAAATTGCCCGGACTTGCATTCTTATCACCGGGATAGCGTATCGCCTCGCCATTGTTAAAAGATTTTACCATTTCCACCGTATCACCCGATAAAGCCAAATGAGAAAACCTATCCGTTGGTTTTGTACCTCTTACCCGATGGTCTTTCGCTGTTACCCATCTTTTTTGATATTGAATACCGGTTGAAATAGCACCCATCATAGAGCCGATATTCATGGCTCCTATACTTTCAGTCCTTACTATCAACCTCGCTCTTTGTAAAGGGATTTCATCGCTTTCTATTTGCCTCGCTATTTCTTCAAATCCTAATCCTTCTCGTAAACCTTTGGCAATAACTTGTAATATCCTTTCTTTCGTTGTTTCGCTGATGTTCTGACAAGTTTCCAATAACTTCAAATTGCCTAAATGCGTATCAATAACATTACTCCACGCTTCATTATAGCCGAATGTTCTTAGTTTGTAGTGCTTGGCTCTTAATTCCTTGTAAGTGATATTCGCTTCTTGTATCGCAGCCGTTTTATACAAGTCTTTTAGTATCTTAAAAACATCTTCTGCATTAATCGCATGATGAATAAATGACTGATAGCCTGTTAATCCGTTTCGCTTAATATGGGCCACAACCTTACCAATCTCTTTAGAGATGGCAGCCTTTACTCTTGGAACATAGGCTTTTTCTATTCGTTGCTGTCTTTTTGCGAACTGCTCCCACATTATTTGTAAATATCTTTTGTTGCATCTTCATTTACCTCATCATCGGGTAAACTGTTTCCTGTGCTTTCAAAGGCTTCTTCTAATGGTACTTTTGTATTCGTTGTGTAAGCTGTATTGAACTCAGGTTTTTCAATAGGATCATAACGCATCGCCTCACGTTTCTCATTCATGGTAAGCCAATCTGCATTCATCATGTTTGTTACTATCTTGCCCATATCTTCTTGTAACTCCGGTAAATCCTGCACATCGAAATCGATATACAAATTCTCTGCATTCTTAAATCTTGACTTGATCTTTCTGTTTAACTCATCTCTGAAATTAGCCCACTCAGGAACGATTTTATTCGTGATAAAATACTTCATATCCTGCGCTCTGTTGTCAAAGGTGCTGTTAGCTTCTAACAATCCGGGAGGCACTTGAAACACATTGCACAATCTATCTCTTGTCATGCCGATTGCGTTAAGCAAGTCCATATCCGTTGCACTTAATCCTATTTGCGTATAACCTACTTTCGCATTAATAGCCATGATGCGGCCCTTATTATTGCTGTCGTTTATGTTCTCATCTGTATAGGCTTGTAATATTTCTCTTTCTTCTTTAGAAATAGGAGAGTTCTCTGAATTATTAAATAATATCCCTTTTGCACCTTGATTTTGGAACATGGCCACCGTTGCACGAATAGCATCGTTGCTGCCTTGCATTACATTAATGGCTGCTCGTAAAGGAGATAAACCGTATAAATGTGTTCCCGACATATTAAAGTCAGGGTTTGGATATTTCCAATATAAAATGTCTTTTGCAGTAAAATTGATATTTGTGTTCACCATTCGGTAACTATCCACACCGAATAAGGTACCATCACCAATAATCTGAATAAATTGAGAAGGCAATACTTCCATTTCTACCGGCTGTCCTTCGCCTCCTAAATTACCGTCATTGATATAAATAGCAGAACCACCTGTTACAATGCGATACATATAAGCCATTTCTAAAAACGCATCTTGGCCCATGTATTCATTCGGCTGAGAGATAAACCTTGCTAAATCGCTGCTTTCATCTACTTCACCGAGTGCTTTACGCTTTAATTCACTCATCTCATCAAGTGCTGACTTAGTGAGCATTCCTTTTGCTAATGTCTTATATCTGCGTAGTGATTTATGATCTCGTACATCATACACATAACAAGGGATGGAACTGAATTTTGAACAAGATAATTTTACGATGGAATAAATATCTGCGTTACCTAAATAACCATCATCGATGTATGTCTTTGCTTTGGCATCGGTAATCCTCGAATGACCACCAATCCATTGTAGCCCACCCGGTATTACCAAAGGTTTGTATTTACCAACCCTTTTTATTTCAAGTCCTAATATTTTCATCTTATTGTATTTATATGACTAACCATGTTCTTTTTTCTTTGCTTAAATGGGTAAAAATGCCGTATCTCATCGCATCTAATAAGTGATCGTTTTCTTTTACCGGTTCTTCTAAAATATTATCGTTCTTATCCTTTTTCCATTTATAACTCATCAACTCATTGGCTAAGTTCTTTGAGTTGTGTGTGATAAATAACGGATAGCTTTTAACCTTTACAATACCTGTCCAAACATCTTTTTCTGCGGGATGAACATTTAATTCAGCCCGGTATAGTTCCTCGATACTTTTCGGCTCGGCACTATCGCAATAAATCGTTGCATTGCTATCTACCAACTCTTTAATGAGAGGCACTAAGTCCGAAATCGTTAAACCACGTTTATAAAGAACTTCCTTAGCGTAATTAGCACCCTCATAATGAACGACTTTAACCAATGCACTCGGATTAGTATAACCGAAATCCAACCCATAAAACACATCACCATTACTCGGCAACTCATCACAATACTTCCACGCTGTGTAAATAATCTCCTTTGCTGCACCTCTTAATCCTAATCCGTACACCTTCCACATAAAATCATCAGGAAGGTTTTTATAACTTTCTATCGTATCAATCTGATTTTGCGAAAGATTAGATAGATTGTTTTTATAGGTGCTTTTGATACATTTGTTCTTTGGATTATCTGCCACATCATAAACCCATGATACAAAATCCGCAGGGTTCCAATCTAAAAACACTTGCCCTGTCGTTCTCATCGCTAACTGATCGTACAAACTCTTTTTAATCAGATTAGCTTCATTGACAAATAAAATATCTCTGCCCGGCCCTCTTGCTTTACCCTCATCCTCTAATCCAAATAACTCAATATAAGATTCATTCTTAAATGTGTATATGTAATCAGAATAACTAAAATCGTTGTCATCCCAAATCTTCCAATCTTCCATTATTGCCCTAAAATCTCGATAAGCACCTCTTTTAATGTGTGGCAATGAATGTGAAACAATCGAAATCCTTTTATTTGAATTGTTATTGGCTATTAAAACCAATAACTGAACAATTGAATAACTCTTAGAACTTCTGCTGCCTCCTTCGTTGCAGATAATCGGATAACCTTTTTCAAATGCTTCTAAGTTGGCAAAGAATACAGGAGTTGCTTTAATCTTTAACTGGTTCGCATCCATCATCTTTTACTACTGTTATACTCGTGCCGATATGTCCTTCATGCTGTATCTCTTGCTTTTCTCTCCATTCTTCTTTAAATCTATTCTTCATCTGAAATATCCAAAGCGTTGAATTAATGGAACGGCTTTTTACAGGCTTTCCTTTGCTATCAAATTCTGTTTCAGAAAATAACCCATCAATACCTTGCTTCTCCCAAAACAATCGATTCTTTTCAAATGCTTTTTTTTTGGAGTCAAGAAAATTAGGGTTTGCTTCACACCAATCATAAATCGTTTGCTTAGAAACACCAACTAAACCGGCAAAGGATTCAAAAGAATAACCCTTCTCCATGTGTTGAATAAGTAACTGACAATATTCGGGTTTATATGATGTTGGTCTGCCTAACATTCATTTTCCTTTTTTACTGATTCCCATTTATCACGGCAGGCAATCATCACATGTGAGTATTTGTTATGTTCTGAGATTACCGTAGGAGCGGAGCGTTTCTTAATGCGAAAGTTGAGCCAACCGTTGGCGTCTTCGGGCTGTTTTTCAAGATATTCAATAAACTGTCTTTTTTTTATTCCAACTTCAATATAATCCGCTTTTTCTTTGAAGTTAATACCTTCGGCTCTATTCATTGAAGAATATTTTGCCGAATTTACAAATTATTAGTAAGATAATTAAATTATTTTTTACACAATTGTTAGTTTGTTAGATAATTTTTAATGTTTCACAAGGAACAATATTATTGTTTTGAAATGAATTTCATAATATCTCCTTTGGGTATTCTGATAGAAATAAGTGCTTCGATAAGTTTATCGATGGTAGTTTCTTGTTGGGATAGTATCTTTTCGAGAACGGCTTTAATATCTTCGGGGATGGCTTGTAAGTTACCCTCACCGAGAAGAATGTATAAAGGATTGATGAAAGGATAGTTTTTAATAAGACTGGCCACAAAAACAGCTTTCAGGTCGGTCTTAGTTTTCTTTCTTATCATGGAAACATAGGTTTCACTCATGCCTATTTGCTGAGAAAGGGCTTTACCGGTTGTTTGTTCTTTGGCTACAATGAAATCAAAGGCTTCTAAAAACCTTTGTTTAATTTGATCTTCCATTATCTAAAATTAAGAGGTATTTCTGTAATTTTTGTATTCTCAATCACGAATAAATGATAATCGTAAGAGTTGGAACCTGTATAACCATTCATTGCTTGAGGTAAAGAACTTCTAAACCGAGCAATAAAAGGGCTTACAATTTTAGAGTTAAAAATTTGACTACTTCCTAATGGATCAACAACTTTAATTTGCATACCGGTAATAGGTGATTGGAATAATGTATCTATTGTTACATCAACAGTCCTGTATTTTTGTAATTGATTCCATAAGTTATTAAAAATAGCCGTATCGTGAAAATCAGCTTGGCTGATACGAATACTATCTGATTTGTAGAGATAAGTTTTAGAAGGTAATGACGCAGGGCCAGTGGTTTTATTACAAGCTGCGAATACAATCGCTAAAAATAATAAGTATTTCATTTTAGTTTATTTTTGATTTTATTAGATAATTGTTCGTTGGAAATCCTCGCATAAATCCTGCCAACATTAACCGAATCGCCTAATGTTTCGCTGACTTCTTCTGTTGTGAAGCCTTTACTCATTAATAACATTGCCCATGAATGTCGGGAAGTGTGGTATTTAACGTGCTTCTTTATCCTGGCTAACTTGCAAATATCTTTCACATAATCTCTCACGTTTTGCTCAGGTATATTTAAAGGATGTGTTTGAATGTATTTGAGAACAGGTTTAAGTTTTGAATGTATGGGAATAGAAACAATGCTTTTATTTTTCTTTGCCCTTAAAATGATTTGCCCATCTTTTACAAACTTATCATAATCGAATTTTTTAGCATCACTTATTCTATAACCTGTGTAACAGGATAATAAAAAATAATAACCCGATGTTTTAAGGGAAGATTCACCCAAAGCAAAAACAATTTTTTCAAAAGCATTTATTTCATTTTCAGTAAGATATTCAGGAATAGGTTGAATGTATTTTGGTAGTTTGTATTTGTCAAACTTTGACTTGTCAATTAATGACAACTCGGAAGCCTTATAAAGTAATGACTTCAATATCTTCATGTTATTTTGAAGCGTGTTATTGCTTATGGTGTGTGCGTTAATATCCTTTTTAGTTCTTAAGTATCTTTCAAAACTTTCCATCCATGCAACATCTATTTGAGAAAATCTAATTTTGTCGTCAAATTCCATCACTTTATTTAAAACAACTTGATAATGTCGGAGTATTCCATCAGAGAACTTGCCTTTGTAATCATGCTTTATTTTTTCTACAAATTCACTGATCGATATGCTTTTCTCTATTTTAGGTTTTATTGTTTCAATGGTGATTTCGTTACCCAATGATAATTCGGTGCTAATCTTTCTTTCGGTAGCTGCAATCTCTTGAAGTATTGCCCTGTTTACTATTTTATAGTCAGGATAATTGGACAAAATTTGTCCTTTTTCAAACTGATTCTCTTTGCACCAATACCCGGTAAACTTGTAACTTATCTTTCTACTTATAGTGGTCCTTATGGCAATAGGATATTTACCATCTTTCTGTTTTGATTTGAATAATATCGCTTTTACTGTAAATGCCATTTTAGGTTAAACATTCAGGTTAAACAATGGTAACACAATTTATAAAAAATAGTAAACTTTTGTAAAGATTTATAAAGTTTAATCTATCGTAAAATAAGGAAAGCCGCCATGACAGCGACTTTCTCGGTGATCCGGATTGGATTCGCTTACATTTTATAACTTTCTATTTATCAATAACTTATGTTATGTTCTTTTATTAGGTTAAACAATGTATTAATTAAAATTTGATTAAAGCCATTTTATACCTATTTACTAATTTTAATTACCTATAATTTAGCGCAATCCATTTTTTTAAAATTCTATCTATCTATGAACTGTAATCTTTGCCCATTCAAAGACAATTGCCATCTTATTTCACTGCCAAGTCAATCTCGTAAAAAAGCCTGTTCACTTCTGCAACAGCCTCCTCATACGACTTTAGTTTACCATGCTGCTGGTGCAACTTTGATAGAACTCCCCGAATCTTATGAGACATGGCGTCTAAGGCTACAAGATTTTTTTGATCAACACTTGAATTAGTTTGTAGCATTTTAGTTAATACAGCCATATTTTCGGCTAATGTTTTATTAGCAGAAGCGTAATCAATATTGGCTTGTGCTAACATTTTATTGCTTTCTACTAAAGAAGATAAGATTGACGATGTAGTAGAATCTACTACATTATTTTCATGCTTTATACTACTAATAACCGAAACGGTTTTATTGGATTTTTCCAACATTTCCGCAAAATCTTTTAGTTTTAAGTATATTGTTTTATTACCACCTTTTGCAATAATCTGATCCAAATATTTTTCAGATAACCCTATTTCTTGCTCAATAAGCCTCCTGCTAAAACCTTTATTTTTTAGAAATTTTAATAGTGATTGTATATCTTCTTTATGATTCATCTAACAAATTATCATATTCTTTAAATATTTTCGAAATGTTGCAAAATTGAAATATTTTATTTGTTAGTTGCAAAAAAGCAATATATCTTTGACTTGTCAATACAAAATAAATACAAATCGGATAACAAATATACAAAAAAACAACACAAACCAAATTAAATATGAACGCAGCAAAAACAATCAATAAAGCAGAGTGGGCAACGAGACAAGAGGTTTGTGAACTGTTAGAGATTAAGGATAATACTTTATCTCAATATATCTCCAAAGGTAAAATACCACCTAAAGCGATTGCAAAGGGTATTGCAAAAAACAAATTATTCCACTTGCCTACTTTATTTCAAACACCAATAAACAATTAACCATGTCATACACTCACTGGCTACAACAAAAAGGTTACGAGCCTTTAACTACCACAGAAGAAGATAATGAAATAGAGAATGGATTTATTGACAGAGAGGACAGCGAAAGATGGATGGATGAACAAGCGGAATTATCATTATTGGAATTAGAAAATTAAAAAACCACAATATGCGACAAGAAATTATCAACTACCACAACCGATTAGAAACCATGATGATACTGATTAAAAAGTGTGATTGGTTTATGAACTACTCAAAAGAACACTTCCACGCATTTAAAGAACAGGCTATCGGTGATAATTACAGAGCCTATACCATCATGGCGAATGATGAAGTGATCAGATTTAACAAGTTTAAAGCCATCAGAACAAGATTAGAAAGATGGTATGCTGATGTGTTTACCCGAATGGCAAAGTTCATCGAAAGCAGAAACAATGCAAAGCCTATCACTCCTTTGATGAGTGCGGATATGGTAAATCAAATATTGGCAAATTATAAATACTAATCTATGCTGTACTTATTTGTTTTCGCATTCGGTTTTTGGCTTCGATCAATCGTCAAGTTATTAAACAAAAAAGAGTTCATTGATTATAGTGAAACACATTATGTCAATAATAATGGTGAGTTAGTTAATAATGAAGTTGTGGATTCTCAGTGGGTGAGGTGGGGTGAATCGAAGTAGCCCCACTTTTTAAAAAAGTTCTTTAAAAAATGTTCTCATAGCAAGGTTTAGTTTGGATAATCCGGCACTTGTTTCTACTCGTGCCTTTTTTAAAAAAACGATTTATGAAATTAATTATCAAAATAATATTCTTTATCGCAATTAGTATTCCACTTGCTATTTGTGTGTATGCAACAGTAAGTATTATATCATCAATTAAAAAACTATGACTGCATTAAACGGTTTATTACTAACTCGATTTGTTCAGGCGAACATATCCATTCCTAAAAAGGAACGTGAGAAAAAATTGAAATGGTTATTCAAGAAACATAAAAAACAAAATTAAATCACAACAAAAATTAAATCACTATGAAGCTATCAGAAATTCAATCAGCTATCAAAGCACCGAAAGGACAATTTAATTCTTTTGGTAAATATAAATACAGATCATGCGAAGATATTGTTGAAGCTGTAAAACCGGTTATTAATTCGCATGGTTTCTATCTTACCCTTTCTGATGATATAATAGAAGTGTCCGGTAGAATATACGTTAAAGCAACAGCCACTATTACCGATGGCAAAGAAACATATTCTACAACTGCTTTTGCAAGAGAAGAAGATCAGAAGAAAGGAATGGATGCCGCACAGGTAACAGGCGCAGCTTCAAGTTATGCCCGAAAATATGCACTCAATGGATTATTTGCCATTGATGATACACAAGATGCAGATGCTACCAATAATCATAAAGAAGAACCCAAAGCAAATGAAACTAAAAAAAGTTTGCCTTTAATAAGTGAGGAAAGTTTTAAAAAGGCAACAGAATTAGCTGCTAAGGATAAAACCATCTACACAAAAACATTACAAAAATATTCTTTAACCGCACGTCAAGACGAATTATTGTTTGATGCGTGTAAAAATTAAACACTATGCAACAAGAATTATCAACTACAAGTATTCTCTCTTTATTTGAAACAACTAAAGAAGAAAGAAAATCATTTGTCAATGATTTAATCGAAAGATTGAAAGAAGGAAATACCAATCCATTAACCGTTCATCTTCAGCTTAAATGTGCTGAGGATATTATTAAACAAGTAACCGGGAACGATGAATACAAAAGTATTCTATTAGATGAATCGGAAAAGAACGGCAAGAGTTTTGAATTTCACAATGCCAAGTTTGAACGCAAAGAAGTGGGAGTTAAGTATGATTACTCACAAACTAATGATCCGGTAATCACCGACCTTTTAAAACAACAAAATGAATTAGATGCTAAAGTGAAAGAGCGGCAAAAATTCTTGCAAACAGTTTCTTTAAGCGGGTTGAATATTATTACCGAAGATGGTGAAGCTGTAACCGTTTATCCGCCAAGTAAACAATCAACCACCTCAATCGCAGTAACGCTTAAATAATATGATAATCATTCCTGCAATATTAGATGGCTATCGTTCAATGAAAGATAAGACACTGAAATTAACTTTTGATACAAATGAATTAAACCCGCAAGAGTTATTAGGTATTGTTGAAAATCTATCATCATTCGGTTATCTCGCTTTTAAAAAAGAACCCTTTAGTGAAAATGAAAGAAAAGAGATTGAATCACTGGAAACAAATTTTAATGATAACCAAAAATCAGCAAGTCAAAGATTAAGAGCAGTGTTTTATCGCAATTACGAAAAAGATAGTCAAGGTTTTAAATCATTTACTACTTACTACGAGCATAATATGGAATTATTAATTAATCATTTTAAATCAAAACTACAATGACAGATTTTAAAAAAACAATTGGTGCATGGAAAAAGCAAACAAGTAAAGGCGAAGTAATCAGTTTTTCCATTGATGGTAAAAAATATTCTATGTGGGTAAATACCCATAAAAAAGAAGCAAAGCACCCGGACTACAATATTATCGAAGATAATTACACTCCTAAGACACCACAAAATATTACAGAACCTATTAATGATCTTCCCTTTTAACCTATGGCAAAAAAACTAATTCCGATTCCTGTTTTAAAAAAGAAAGCCGAAAAAGTATTTAATGCTTTTATCCGGCAGAGAGATTCTTCAGATGGTTATTTCAATTGTATTTCTTGCGGCAAAACTAAATATATCAAACAATGCAATGCAGGGCATTATGTACCGGTATCTAAAAGCCAATTATTAAGATACCACGAATTAAACGTACACGCAGAATGCGTGTCCTGCAATGGTTTTGATGAATTTCATCTTATAGGGTATCGAAAAAATCTCATTAATAAAATAGGACAAGATGCTGTTGAATGGCTTGAAAGTAAAGCCTACGAAACACACAAACACACAAGAGAAGAATTAGAATTTATCATAAAAAATTACTCATTATGACAATACAATCCGCACTATTAGAATTACAATCTATTCAAATATCTCACAGAAAACATGAGAAATCAACGCATTTATTATTTAATGATGTGGTTGAAAAAGTATGTGATTTTTTCGGGATGAGAAAAGATGAAGCATTGAGGAAAAACAGAAAAAAAGAATTTGTATGTGTACGACAATTCATCTGCTTCTTTGGGTATTTGTACACTGGCAAAACCTTGACTTACATTGCCGAACAATTAGATAAAGACCATACAACCATTATACATTCGAGAGATACGGTTTTTGAAAAGATTACATCTGTTTTTGATGATGAGTACAAAGACTATCATAAAGAGTTGTGCAACCTATTAGATATTTCATCTTCCATAGAAGATGTAAGAATTGCGATTGATAAGGTTACTTTAAGAGGTGGGCATATCGGGAAGAATACGAAGCCTAAAAAGTATGTGCCTATCAACAAGCATATCGTTACCATTCAATCAAAAGTTGAACCGCAACCTTTAAAGATTGATAGAAAATCTTTTACCACCTATTCTAACAAAAAATCTCTTTACCCTCAATTAAATTAGTATGCAAACAAATTACTCATTTGCTACATCACTACCGGCTTATCACGATAGACCAAGTGAAAAGCAGATACAAACAGAAAAGACTTTTATCCTCATTAAAAAAGGAGTGAATAATCTTTTGCAGTTATCCGAGATATTGCAATTACCGCAATCCACTATTGCAGGGAGAGTAAATGATTTAATCGCAGAAAACAAAGTACAGTACAAAGGAGAAGTGATTTACGCTAATCGTAAGCGAAAAAAGATAGTACCTACACAAGTACAACCTATTTTATCACAACCAACGATGTTTTAAGAATGGCTAAAGATCCGGCAACGCTTTGGTATTGGAACGATTGGAATGGTGGAACAATAATATTTTCGAGGCATTTAAAAGGATGCTACATGGATATTTTGTCGGCACAATTTAATTCCGGTCCGCTTTCATTAGAAGAAATAAAAACTGTTCTTGGTAGTGATTTTGGCTCATCATGGCCTGCACTCCAAAAAAAGTTTAGTCAAACAAATGGTAAATTTTTTAATGAAAGAATGGAAGCCGAAAAAGAAAAACGCAAAAAACATTCAGAAAAGCAATCAGAAAATGTAAAAAAGAGGTGGAATAAATACGATGGTAATACCACCGTATATACCAAACCTATTCCTTTAGAAAATGAAAATGAAAATAGAAATGAAAATGAATTAAATGAATTAGAAATTGAAGACACAAAAGAATTTTTTGAAAGATTAGGATTAGGAAGATTAAAAGACGAAAGAATTAAAAATCTTTTCCAAGCATTTTTAAAAGTTCAGGATGAATATTATCCATCCCGGACCAAAAAAATTCATCATTTCATGCACTTAACAAAAAAAGAATTACAGAATGAATCAAGAAGTTTTAGTAAAGGCAGTTCAACCATTACAAGAGCAGAAGCCCTTAAAGATTTCTGATGATGCCTTGATATTAAAAGAATTGATTAGAAGCCCAAAATTAGCCTCTATTTCTTTTGATGATACAAAGGTACTATTAAAGCGAATTATGGCAATGGTGGGGCTTAAACCAAGCGAAATAGCGAATACAAGTGAAGTAGAGAAGCAGTTGTTAGTCAATTTTATTCAAAAGTCGTTTGGCGGAAATACAACTGATGAATTTATTACCGCTTTTGAAATGGCTTTTTCGGGTAAATTAAATGTTGATCCTGAATGTTATCAAAATTTTTCAGTTGCTTATGTTTCTCGGATTATGGTGGCTTATCGAAAGTGGGCAAGTAATGTGTACCAAGATAATATTTCACTTATTGAAAAACCTAAAGAAGAACTCAAGATGTTAGAATATTCACCTACTAACGAAAGTGTTATTGAATTTTGGAAAAACGAATGGAAGGAAAGCAAAAATAAAGACTGGCGATTATTCGGTGGTTTTATCTCTTGCTATAACATTTTAGTAAAAAAAGGCGAATTGGTTTTAAGTGAGGATGAAAGAGCCAATATTAAAGTGATGGTAGTAAATTCTTTAATCAACTCAGCTAATGGGTTGAGAGATCAGATAGACATTAAACGTAAATGTGAGGATAAGGCATTTATTCAGCCCTATTGTAAAAAAATAGCCGTTGCCCGGTATTTCACGAAGCAGATCGAAATGGAAAACTTTTAATTCACTCACCCTAAACAATAAAGTATGGAAAAAGATGAAATTAAGAACGTCAAGCCACTATTGCAGCAAACCGTTTGTTAGTGGCTGTGCGGGTGATTAATTAGTAACTTTAAAATTAAAAATATTATGAATCAAGCAATGAAAGATTATGCAAATAGCGTAATGAACAGTCCCGACAAATACGAATGTATTACAGATATAGAAAAGAAACTATTGATATTTAAAAATATTAACCCTAAATACCCGTCTTTACACGATATGTACACTTTTCTAATATGGGATGAAAAAGAGGAAGGATATGTTAATTGTATGATGAAAATTGAATCGTTCTGTGATAACTATTTAAGGGGAATTGATTTAATGAGAAAATTTGCAACAAAAAGTATAAAAATGGATTCGTCAGGCGTAAAAGAAATCAATTACACCACCGAAAATTAAGTCTGGTAGTATAGCCACTAACGTTAAAGCATTTGTGTCAGGCGGGCATAGATACAACTTATTATTAACCGCAAGCTGTCCGCCCGCTTGCACAAATGCAGTGTTAGCTGCCGTTTTATTATGACTGAACGCAAACAACTAAAAAAGAAACTTGCTAAACTGAAACACTATAAAACGAATTTGCCAAGACTTATTGATTGCAGTAGTGTTTATGGCGATGACTATTATTCAAAAGATGATTTGTCAGACGTAGATAAACAGATTGAAGAGGTCGAAAAGCAAATTGCCGAAATTGATAGTCTGTCCAAAAATGGCAGCTAACACAACGATTGATGTAATAAAATGATACAAATTATTGAAAAACATAAAGGTAAATTCTGCATGATAATAAATAGCAAAAAAACATTCCTCATCTTTAAACAATTAAATATAGTATAGTTATGAAAAACGCAAATGATTTTGCTTATCCGATGATTGATATAACAAGTTGTGCAACTGCAAAAGGCTTAACCAAACGTGAATATATTGCAACTTCTATATTATCATCTTTAGCAGCTTTACCATCTAATACCCCCAGCATAGAGCGTACTATAAAAGCAGATGTGGAATTAGCACTTAAATATACTGATACATTAATCAACTCTTTAAACAATCAACCATGAGTAAAAGTGAGGGTAAAATTTTAAAATAATTGTAACAAAAACAACTATTTGCTGACGATAATTAGAATGTCTTTTTAAAATAGATCACATCATCACCGGCATATTTATAAGAGGGTTGGTAAATCAAAAAACCATGTTTGATTAAATTATTCGCACTCTTAAAATTATTTACCGTTGTATAAGTGATAGGAGTATGGTTTATTTTTTTGGCAGCGTTTATTCTTATATTTATCATTCGGTGATGCAATCCTCTACCTCGATAATCTTGCTGCACCCATGCCCTGCAAAACATACAAACGCCATCCCGATACCAACAACCACAATAAGCAATGATTTTATTTGCGTGTTCGATTACCCACCAATCACGATTATTTTTAAACTCATCGCCACATCCAAAAAATACTTTTGCATCAAGAACTTTTAACTGCTCGTAAAGTCTTGCATTGTTTACCTTGCCATTGCTGAATATCTTTTGGAATCGCATCACTAACTTTTTAAAGTTGCTTCATCCGGTCTTTCAATTTCTTTTTGTACTATAACTGATTTATTACACTGAATACTAATTTTTCTCCATTTCTCGGAGATTTCATAATGCTCACGCATTTTACCTACCGCATAACTCCATTGCTCGGACTGCGATAGCTTATAAAAAAGTTTCGGTGGTATCTTGTCAATTTTCTCTGCCATATTCTAAATCTATTAAAAGTTGTAAACAATGAATTGCTTTTTGTAAGTCTTGCTTTCCGTTTTTGTTTTTATAACGAGAAACATATTTTACTACTGCGCCTTGTAAATAATTCATATCGTTATGATGGATATATTCAACAGGCTGTATTTTCATGTCGCTATAATGGTTTCCACCAATTTGATTTTTTAATGCTTCAATCATTTATCTGTTTTTGTATGATAATGCCCACATGAATTGCATTGGTATTGTATTTTCTTTAACCCCGTAGCCGTTGCCCTCTTATGAGCTATCTTCAAATCATCGCTGCCACATTCAGGACACGAACCTCTATCTTGTCCGTAAATCACTCCGTAATGCGTTTTAGGTGTCATGTGTCCTCGTAAGCACAAAAACACTTTCTCTAATAACACAACATCTTTTTTGCAATATTTAATCATTGCTTCTAATGCTTTCTTATCGTTGTGTAAGCATATATCTTTCCATAAAACAAACTCGGTTTTTATTTTTTGCCCGATGCCTAAAAAATCAGCGATATAATTAAGACGATTAGAATTAAATCTAAATTTCTGACGAGCCACTTTAAGCGTGTCTATTGTTGTGTAATTGGGAAACATTTTAATCTTATGGAAAAGACAACGAGTTCTGATCCACGCTAAATCAAATTTATCTCCGTTATGCCCTACTAATTCATCTGCAACATTAGCCACTTCAATAAACTTCATTAAAAGCAGCTTATCGTTTTGCTTAGAATCCCAATGTAAATAGTAAACCTCTTTTTCATCTTCCCACTTGTAACAAATACAAATAATCGCACGTTCCTTGATGATGTTAGCGTAGTCAATGTTTTTCTTGTAACCCGCTTCCCAAAACAAACCCACATTTGGCGAAGTTTCGATGTCGAAGAATAATCTTCTGCGTGTAGTTTTTAAATCTTTTTCGGTTTTCCGCTTTGATTTAACTATCATAAATTTAATTTCGTTTAAACGAATTATGCTTGAAACTTAATAGCATCAAGTCTGTTAATCCAACCCTTATAAAATTTATTTTGTACCGGATTAGATGCCACTATATTATTATAGCGCACCAATCTTTTATTATAAAGCTGTTTGTATAATTCTTTGCCATCGAAAGCCATCATTGCATTGAATGTATTATTACCAAACAACCCATCATCAGTAACACTTACAATCTGTTGTATGTACTTTGTAATTACATTACCTTGATTTAATCTACTATCTACCAAAAACATAGCAAGAGATTGATTAGGTATTTCATCGGCTCTGTAATAATCCCAATACAATTTTTTAAGAATAATACCCGCTTCATCTATTGTCATATTTTTAACTGCATCACAAGTAAGATTAGGATTGTTGTAATACTTTTTTAAATCATCAAGCGTTAAACCTACTTTGGTGCATCCACCTACATCTACTGCATCATTTTCATAAACAACACCCTCGAGTTTTTGCTCTATCGGAAAGTATAAATTAAAGTCAGCCATATTATTTAATCAACTTTTTAAGTTCATTTGCTTTTAATGCGTTGTAAATTTCTTCGCTGTACTTTTTACATAAGCACCGTAAACAACTGCAATCAAACTAATCCCCGCAATGATTAATAAAACAGTATTGCTCTTGCTTTCTTTTTTCTCATCCTTATTCTTTACCGTTTCTTTTACATGGGTGCTATCTGTGCTTTTAAGTACATTAGTTTGTACGTTATTGTGTACACTATCACTCACATTCTTTGCGCTTATTTCTATTGAGGATATGGGTTTATGTGCCAAATCAACTAAGTGAGAGATAAAGTCCGTTGCAATAGAGTAGTGTTGTGTGGTATCATTCCCATTTTGGGAACTTGTCGGTATTTCCGATTTGTTGGTATCAAAAGTTATCTTAACATCCACATCACCCGCTTTTAATACTTCGCCCCAATCAATGACTTTTTGTGTTTCTTCTTTCTTAATAACCGTTGTACTATCAATGCTTTTCTTTTCTACTGTTAATGATTTTTGTACCGTTCTGCATCCGGTAATAGAAAAGAATAATCCTAACAAGAAAACAGCAACAATAAATATCACTACAATCTTTAAAAATATTTGAATGATGGTATCTTGTGTTTCTTGCTTCATAATCTAAGTAGTTTTGAATAAAACAATTCAAACCACACCGACCACCAAATGAACATTAAAGGAATATCAATCCATCCTGTAATTGTCTTATAGTAATATATGGATAAGAAAAGAAAAAACAAGTAAGCATACTTCACGATGTGCCAAGCATCTAACTCCACAATACCAAAAAACTTCTTATGATAATTCCATGAATAAGCAGGATTCCAAAAGTATTTATTCCAATTATGGAAAACTGAAATTTCATAATGGTCTTTTAAGGTGTCCATTATTGCATCGCAGATAGCTGCTAATGCTAAGAATAATACCCACATAGGAAAAAGTTTAAGCCCCGATGAAGGGGCTGTGATTACTTAGGTTGCTGCTTTGATTTCAACCATCCGAAGATTAATTGAAATACGCTGTTTGCTTTTACAGCAGGGATATTAGCGAGTAACTCACTAACTCCGAAAAGAACTGCTAAAATAACAGCCGAATTGTCTGTGATAAACTGAATCATAATTATTATTGTTTGATTAAAAAATTAATGTTCTTTTTTTTTAAGTTTTGGTTTGATATAATGGTGAAACCAATACTTCATAAACTCCGCTAACAAAGCGAAAACCATTGCACTCATACAAGCAAAAGCAAATCGGATAATAGTTATTTCAGGATTTATTTCACCAAATCCATCCAAAAAATTCAGCGTTAATAATCCACTTCCACCACCAATCAATGCGCTGTCGGGTTTTATTCCACCACTAAAAACTTGGTTAAAAAAATCTCTCATTGCTTCTACTTTTACTTGTTATGGTTTTATTTTTTTTCTTTAGGTTTATCTGCAACTACTTTTTCTCTCGGCACTAACTTAGCGTTCTGATACAAGGGTGCTAAGATGTTTGATAATATCAACTGACCTGACTTTGTTTGACCGTTGATATTTTCTTGAATTAATTGTACTACATTCTTAAAACTTGTACTATCCATTTCAATCCTTACAATCAAACTATCCTGCTTCTGACTAAAACTTTTTGCGCTTAAAAAAGCGACTAATAAAATCATTATGATTTTTTTCATTGTTTAAAATTTATGGTTTTTAAATATTTATTTCGAGTGTAATAGATTAACCAAATTGCTGTTGCATCCCATGCCTTATAATCATCGCCTGTTAAATCAAAGTGTCTTACTGCGATGAGATTTTTATTTACATCAAGTAAGTACCATTCAACAGTACATTTATTACTAAGGTTGTCGTTTAGTGTCTTGCAGCCTAACCAACCCGCACCTGCTGTATCTGTTAAGTTCCATTGAATAGTATCAATTTTAGCTACTGATAATTCGTGAAAAGAAGTATCAAGTACAGGATGATTGGTTGTGTCCTGACTGAATGATTTTGTACCTACTAAAAGAAAGATGATAAAGATTATTTTTTTCATAATTAATTATTGATATAGTTTTGAGTTGAAGATGTTGAAGGGCTTATTCCTATAATAGTACATCCTGTCACTGTACCGCCACCAGGAGCAGTACCACTACTTATATTTACTGTATGACTACCATTACTTAATGTTCCTGATACTGTCCACGTATCTCCGTAATTATCTTCAAATTGAAGTGTGATTGTTACATTGGTATCAACATTTACTGTTGTTGTATTTCCTGAATTGCTATAACTACTTACTGTTGTTGTTGAAGAATTTGAACCTGTGCCGTAACTGTCAATATGTATATAAACATCTGTTAATCCACCGCTGCAATTAGTAAGATTACTCACTACTGCACTACCACTAAGATTAAACCATTGACCATCTTTAAAGAAATAATTTCCTGTTCCTGCGCCTCCTGTACCATAAGCCATTGGAGTTATACCACAAATATCAGCATATAATGTAGTTCCATTTCCAAAAGTACCATTGTAGTAAAAAGTATATGTAGAACCTCCCGAATGAGTACAAGCATCGGAAGACGAAGTCCATCCCCAAACATAACCAGGACCGTCACTACCTAAATAATAAATTATTCCTGTATGTAATTGTGCCGTACCGCTTGCAGTTAATGAGCGTTTTGTAACAAATGAAGTTCCGTAGGGAAGTGCTAAATAATAGCTATTTCCTTGGTCTATACAAATTAAAGAAGCTGCGCCATTTTTAGTTACAAATGTATTATCACTTGGAATAGTTGCAATAGCAACAAAATCACCATGATAAACTGCTGACTTCAATACATTATTAGTTACAAAATCAGTAGGATTAAGAGCAGCGAAACTATCGCTGTACACTATTTTTGCAGGTGCAACGTTTGGTTGCTTGCTCCCGCAAAAAACAACCAACAATGAAAGACAGACGGTTATTGATAAGATTATTTTTCTCATTTCTGCGTTGTTTTAATTGCGTTCAAAGTCATTTTATTAAGTATCTCTAATTGCTTTACTGCTTTTTCCAATGCCTTTACTCTTTCTTTTAGTTCGTTAATTTCCATGTTCTGTAAATCGTCATACATGATAGCCTTAGTGCCTTGCTCATTCGTTAATACTAAATCGGGATAATACTTTTCAACTTGCTGTGCAATGTTTCCATATCTCAATCTGTTTGGGTTGTCTTTCATGTTGTATTGAATAAAATCAATGCTGTCAAGAATTGAAATGTTAGGATTGTAAACGATGTTTGTTTTTAGCCGAATATCTGAAGTACCTGCGCCACCGCTTGCTGTTAAGTAGCCTGCAACATTCATGGTACTATTTGCATACACAGCCCCTGCAATACCTACACCACCGCTTACTACTAATGCACCTGTTGTATAAGATGATGATGCTGTTGTTCCGCTTAATGTTGCACTTGTACCACTTAATGCACCTGTAAGTGTTCCGCCAGTTAAAGGCAAATATGTACTTGCAGCAGATGATGTTGTAAGGTAAGTGCTGTTATCATAGCTTATTGTTCCACTGCTCATTTTTAAAAAGCCTGTACCGTTAGATGAACTTATCACACCACTTGAATTGTTCGTGAGAACTCCTGCGGTTGCGAAAGTAGAACCAACAATAAAGGTTAAATTCGTTGAAGCACTTAATGTAATACCATTTGAGTATGATTGTATTCTTAAATTTCTTAAAGCACCACTTCCTGTAACCATTGATTCCGTTCCAATAATTGATTCATAAGAACCATTTCCTTGAAATGCTAAACCCGCACCATTTGTAGTTCCTGTCCCGCCATTTATTATTGGATATACTTGACCTGAACCATTACCAAAGACATTATTAGCACCTGTAAAAGTATTATTCACATTCACATAAGCCCCATTAGTAACCGTTCCTGCATTACCATCAATTGAAATACCTGTTAATGATTGAGAAGCACTTGAACGGTTTAAAGCGATTGAAGTTGTTCCTAAATAAAATGATGATGATGGTGTAGTAATGGCACTCCAACTTAAATTACCACTTCCATCTGTACTTAATCCATAACCATTAGTTCCTGCTGTATTAGGTAGGGTAAGGGTATATGTTCCTGCTGCTGATTGAGTAGCTAATGTTACTGTACCGCTTGTTGCACCTTTAAAATATAAATTAGCACTTGCATCAAACCCAATTCTGTCTGTACCATTTAATCTCCCCATAAATATTGGTGCTGATTGGTCGCCATTGTCTGCTATTAAAGCTGCTGATGCGTAAGTAGGGGCTGTATTTCTTAATGTAAAATAACCACCTATTTGTATTGGAGAAGTGTTTGTATTTCTACCCATTCCTAATACGCCTATATTTGTAGCCGAATTTTTGCCTTGTACAGCTTTGCCCATCACTCCAATATTTAAACTTCCCGCACCTGCTTCCATATTACCACCTAAGTTAAGACCTGTATTAGTACCGTATGAATAAGCATTTAGCCCCAAGTTTCCGAGTGGATTTACTATTGCAGTTCCCCATTTCAAATCATTACCTGTTCCACTACCGTTTAAATCACTTTCAAATCCAACAGACGATGAACTTCCTGAATAACCTGAATAATAAGTATATAACCCTATATTTGCTTGACTTGAATTACTTGATGTTGAATTATTGAAATAACTACCGATTGTTGTCCCCGACATACTTGTAGGCAATGTTGCATTTACTCTAATTGCATTGTTAGATGTAGATGTACTTACAGTAAAAGTTGTTGGTGCAGTCCAAGTATTTGAGTTAGCAAGGTTAATTCCCCATGTACTTGCTGATGAACCATTGTAAGAAGATGCACCTGAACTATTTGTTAATGTAGCATCAAATGAATGTGTAGCAAGATTAGAACCTAATGATACACCGCTTATAGTTGAATTGGCTAAGTAACTATTTGAAATAGCAGTACCATTCCAAACACCTGTTGTTATTGTTCCTAAAGTGGTTGTATTGGTTGTTCCTGTGTATTTATTTAATTGATTAAGTACATTATTTTTTGTTGATAATGCTGTACTATCTACTGTTACACTTCCTGTTGCTGAACCATTGTAAGACAAAGTAGATATACCATATCCATTCGATAATGCGTTTAAATTGCTTCCTAAACTTACCCCCGATATTGTACTGTTCGCTAAATCACTATTTGTAATTTTAGTTGTTGTTCTACGATAAGGAGATAACATAGAAGATGTATCGGAATAACCAACTGCACTTAAATTACTTCTCGCTGTGGTAATATTCGTTACATCGGCTAAGTTGTTACCCGCTAATAAATAAGCCCCTGTCGGCTGTGCATAAGAACGCACATAAGAACGTGCAGCAGCACTATCCGAACCCATTAAAATATTGCCATCAATTAAAAACTGATTGCCATTTACCCATGTGTTTCTACTCGCATTGAAATTCCATAAACTTAACTGCCCACTTGCGCCTAATTGTAATAAATGCGCATAAGTAGGAGATCCGCCACCTGTTGTTAAAGCAAAGTTTACACCGCTTCCTACACTATTATTTGCTGTTCCTAATCCTGTCAGATTATTAGCCACAATATTATCAGAAATCAAAGCCTGTGTACTCCATGTGCCACTACTTCCGGCCACCGGAGAACCGAACTTATTTTGTCCGGTAAATGTTTGATTTTTCGCTAAGAACGCTAATCGGGTGCTGTCTAATTGCAATCCGCTTGTAATAGTGTAATAAGTACCATTACCTGAATACAACTGCCCACCTACAAAAGCAAATCCTGTCTTTCGGGAAGTCGTATCAGTAGCGATAGTTAATTCATTACTGAGCGTTACCGTTCCACCTGTGGAAGAACTATGTACCCTTCCATCTGCACCGATATTCACTTGTGCAAATAATTCACAAGTTGAAAACAGAAAGAAAAATATTAAAAAGATTTTTTTCATATTAGTTAAAACTTACTGTGTTTGTTGATGTTGATCCAAAAGCATTATTACTGACTGTGATGTAACCGCTAAAAGCACCACCACTCGCATTCGTAAAACTTTTCGATGTATTTAAAGTAAATGCAGATGTACTTGGAAAACCGTTTACACTTACACTTGTTACCGTTGATGTCGTTACAAAAAATAAATATTTATCACTGCCTAATTGAGCCAGTGTATTAGTAAGCGATGAACTGTTACCTGAATTATCTTGGTAAACTGCCGCTAATATTTCTGCATTGGAAGGAGTGGAAGTCGCTGCCCATCCTAAATAACGCTTATCATAAACAGTAAATGAAGTAGAAGCTGTTGCCGTTTTACTATCCGTTGTTGTTACAACATTGTTATACGTTGTATTGCTATTATAAGTAACTGTAACGCTCTGTGTTCCGCTTACACTACTTCCCGCACTTGGCTGAGAAAAACTTTCGCTTGTTCCCGCAACGACAATAGAACTTAAAGGATTGGTAGCATTCACACCTGTTCCCGCAGCTTGTCGCCCTGCTGACCAACTTAATGAAACCGTAAATGTTCCCGATGCGTGTCTTTCATACGAATATCCACCGCTTAAAGATGCTGTCGGATTTTGGGTTTGGATTTGAACGTAATACTGATTTAAAAAAGAAGTATCAGCACCACTTAATTTTTTCCAATAGCCTTTATATTTTCCGTAAAAAGTGCTGTCCTGTGGCCTTAATACTAATTGCGCTGAATCAGCAGAAGAACTGGTTAGCGTATCTCGTACAGGTATTCCTAATCCCGCAG
>Ga0214198_1000045_pt1 | contig 37899 bp, 55 predicted proteins | sample TroBogEpilimnion_20_FD_153036 | JGI IMG/M metagenome (GOLD analysis project Ga0214198, IMG submission 153036) | Freshwater microbial communities from Trout Bog Lake, WI - 20SEP2008 epilimnion | ecosystem: Environmental > Aquatic > Freshwater > Lake > Epilimnion/Euphotic zone | place: Trout Bog... | reverse complement strand
GCCGAGACCGTCTGGAAAGAACTACAAGTCCGTGAGTCTATGAAGAACTTTGAACTACAAGTAAAGGAAGTACTAGACAATGAAGGAGAATGAGATCGATGTCATCCTTGCAGAACTCAAAGGAATCCTACTTAAAAAGCAGCAAGACTACGGTCCGCTTAACATATCACTCGCTCCAGGCGGACCTTATAATGGTCTACGAGTTAGAATGTTTGACAAACTTCAACGGTTCAGTCACCTGGTTGACACGAATAACGACACGCCCAACTACGAAAGTCTTAGAGATACCTTCATTGACTTAGCAAACTATGCCATAATAGGCATACTAGTCCAAAGTGGACAGTGGGAAGGCTTGCCAAATGGAAAGAGTAGTAGTCCTATCAGACCTACAGATTCCGTACCACGACAAAAATTCGTTGACGACAGTCGTGGACTTTATCAAGGAGTACAAACCCACCCAGTTGTGGTGCGTGGGTGATGAACTTGATGCACCAGAACCTAGTCGTTGGAACAAAGGATTAGCAGGAGAATTTGCACCAACACTACAAAGCTCTATTGATTTAACCCACGAAATTATGGCTGACTTTCGAGCGGCGCTCGGTAAAGGTAAGCCATTTATTATCCAGCGATCCAATCATACCGATAGGATCCAGACTTACATCCGTAAGTATGCCCCAGCGTTCGGCAGTCTCCGCTCGTTAGAGATTGAAGAACTACTGGGGTATACTTCTTTAGACATCCAGTACCTGCACAAGTTCAAAGAGTTGTTACCTGGCTGGGTAATGGCTCATGGAGACGAGGGCCGAGCAGTGCAGGTACCGGGTTCAACAGCCCTAAGCCTAGCCAAGAAACTTGGCAAGTCTGTAGTCTGTGGTCACACGCACAAACTTGGTCTGCAACATGAGACCACAGGTTTGTATGGCAAGAACAAAAGTGTCTTTGGTTTAGAAGTAGGACACCTTATGGATATGAAACAAGCCACTTACTTAGCCAGCGGTGTCGCTAACTGGCACCAAGGGATAGGTATCTTAGTCGAAGACGACCGCAAGGTAACCCCTTATGCTGTGCCTATCATTAATGGGGACATTAATCTTCCATGAAATATTCCATTGATGAATGGCTAGAGTATAAAGACATGATGATTCGAATAGCCTCGGATTATAAACGCAAATATCCTATGGTTGAACTAGATGATCTACAACAAGAGATGTATCTGTGGTTTGTGTCACACCCTAAGAAGTTTAAAGAGTGGTCAACGCATGAATCAAAAGACAGAGACAAACTTATTGCTAAGTCTTTGCGCAACCAGTGTTTAAAGTATTGCGAAAAAGAAAAGGCACGTAAAGGTGGTTACGATATTGCTGACGTGTATTACTACAACGCAGCAGTAGTTGAAGTTTTTTTGCCTACAATTATTGCTGAGTCATATGAGATGCCATCTAAACTTAAAGACTTGGGTAGTCAAACTAAGTCAAGTGAAATCAATGATGGCATGAACTGGCTAGGATTGCGCTCAGATATTGCTCGGGGTTACTACCGGCTATCCGAAGCCAAGCAAAACATACTACGCCTACGTTTTAGCGATCCAGATGCACCTTGGGCAAGAGTTGCTGAGGAGTTAGATACTACGTTAGATGGTGCGCGTATGAAAGTTCAACGTGCAATGACATCATTGATTCAATCTATTGGAGGATGGAGACCCTACCATGACGAAGACACCACCGAACAGAGCACAGAAGCGCCAGTTGATGACACAGAAGAATGATGATGTCATTGTTTGTTGGTGCGACAACGGCACTACTGATGGCAAGTTTACCGAAGGGTTAATCTATTCAGTACTTACATCTGATGTGCCTATTAGATCTGCCATGCGAGTACAAGGCAATCAGATCGGCAGACAAAGGCAGAATGCCTTTGACTTTTGGTACGATCACACAGACTTTAACTGGATTCTTTGGGTAGATAGTGACATTGTTCTTACTGAACAAGCTCTGAGTGCAGTCTGGAATGAGTGTGACCCTACGACTAAGCCAGTAGTGACAGGCACTTACTTTGTATCTAAGGAAAATGAGCAGGCATTGATGACTCCATTCCCTGCTTTGTTTAACTTTACTGATGATCCTTATAAGTTGGCTTACGTTCATCCATTACCAGTCAATGCACTAGCCAAAGTGGGCGCTGCTGGATTTGGCTTTTTGTTTATGCATCGTAATGCAGCAACTAAAATGCGTGAAAAGTATGGTTCTGTTCCATTCTTTAATGAAACTGGAGTAGGCGAACAGTTCGTATCAGAGGACATTAACTTTTTCCGCCTTATGAAAGAAGCAGACGTTCCACTCTATGCACACACAGGAGCAACGGTTCAACATATGAAACGTTTTTCTTATGACAAGGCATTCTATGACATGTTCTGGGCTGCTCAAAAGCAACAAGAAGAAGATCGCTTACAAGAGTTGGCTGACTTAGATGACGAATGATCTTAGGGGTATCCCTACTTTTGCCTGTATATGTGGGTCTAAGATATTTCAGGTAAATCTTATGTGGGATGAGGAGACAAGGTTACCTGGTTGGTATGACTTGTCTCAAACTTGTTATGAATGCGGAACAGTAACCACGGCTCCCACCCCTATTGACAAGGAAATGGACTGTGCCTAGATATGACTATCGCTGCACCGTTTGCGGTGGGCAACAAGAGATAACTAAATCCTTTGGAGATGATGCTGTCCCTGTCTGTTGCGGTGAGTCTATGACTAAGGTATGGTCCTCTACACCGGTGCACTTTAAGACCGGCGGGTTCTACTCAACTGGAGGATAAGTGAAGCGATTAAAACATTACTTCTTCTGCAAGAATTACCGCTGGATAGTGGTAACTGTTAAGGAAAACTTCTGGAAGGTTGAGTGTACTAAGTGCGGTCATAGGACGCATTTGTGAGCGAAGACTGGAGAGCCAGTGCTAACTGTGCTGGACTAGATGTCGAATTATTCTTTGTTGAAAAAGGACAAGTAGATGATGCAGTTAAAAAGACCTGTGCTAATTGCACGGTAAAGATAGAATGTGCCACCTTTGCGGTGTCCATTCCAGAAATCCAAGGGTTCTGGGGAGGTACTACCACCAGACAGAGGCAGCATATACGTAAAGGTAGGCAGAAGATCGCCCCCACAAGGGACGATCTTACTGTACAGTACAGGTAAAGTCAAATCGAAATTATAGACAAATAAAAAAGAACCCCCTTCCCTAGTAAAGATACTAGGTCGGGGGGTTTCGTGCCTCAGAGGGGCCTTAGAAGCCGTTTAAAGGCTATGCGGTAGGTGCTGGTGTAGCAGGTGTTGCCACTACTGGAGCCGCAGGAGTATTAACTACCGCAGTAGCAGTAGCAAGTGATACCTGTGGAGCAGGGAACTGGTCTGCTGGGTTAGCCCAACGCAAGATGACTGGCAAGATTGCTGCGATGCCGGCATCAACGAGAGCCTTTGGTGTGTGGTTGCCTAGCATATAGCAGGCAGTAACAGCACCAATAAATGTATGGGCGTAAACTGAGAAGACTGTCCATACCTTTGGAGAGACATTGAATCGATTCATTTATCCTTCTTCCTTGAGCATTTGTTTATGACAAGCCGGGCAGTAAAAGACCCAGCCTCTATAGAGTACAGCACCTACGGCTTGGCAGCGGTAGCAACTAGCGTGTTGATAGATTCTGTACTCAGGTAGATCTTCGTCCACTACGCCGTCCACTTAGGGCGGATGACAGCACGGACTAGACCCGGATAACGGACCTTGGCATAAACGCCATCACCGTTAGACTGGTTAACCCCGATGTGATCAGGGCCTGTATTGCCTTCAATCGTTGGCAGAAGATGGGTGTGCGGGTCAATTGGACCCGTAGCAATACCTGTGTGTTCGGCTACGCCTGTGTGGTTCCAGTCAAAGAGAAGTACATCCCCTGCCTGTACCTGTGCAATAGGAACAATCATGCCCTTGCTATGCGCCCATGACTCTAGGGCTGGGCAGTAAGCAAACTTCTCAAGGGCAGGCAGTGCATGGGCTTGGTCAAAGCACCACGATACAAACATGGCGCACCATGATTCGTGGTTCATGCCATACCAAACGCCAAACTTGTTGTCGTTGTTGGTGCCTTCTTTGTAGCCAACCTGTGACTTAGCTGCTGTTATTACTGCTAATGCTTGTGTGCTCACTCTGTTTCCATATCTTCAATAAGATCTTCTAGGTGTTCAATCTCTTGTTTTTCTAACTTAAGAATGTGGCGGATAATCTGTGCATCACGCTTGGTCTGCCCAATCATGGCAATGCCAATGATGAGTTCAACTGTTACGGCTAGCCATGAGGCTAGCAATTGCCAGTGAACATACGAACCACTGTCTTTAAAGATGTGTGGCTTAAGCCACCAAACTGTACTGAGTCCAGTCCATGCAAATACAAACCACCAGTTACGAATAGCACTTTGAATAGTCCATGATACTTGCTCACTAAAGGTGAGGATGTCGCCAGTATCAGGGTGAACGTACTTACGCTTTAACATTCCTTCTCGCTTTCACTACGGCTATGTCGGTTTTAATTTCCTGTTGACGTTCAATCAATTGATCAACCTTGTTGATTAATCCAGTCTGACCATCGTTGTATAGCGCGTATTCAATACGACTAGTGCGTTTGTCCATCTCGCTAATAATTCCTAGGAGTGGAGTAACCTGTTCATCAATAATCCTATTAAGGTAATGTTTAAAAACAAATGATAATCCTGCTAGCAAACCAGTTAAAACAAAGAAATAAGAATAAACGATAGTGGCTGTATTGCTATTCATTGTTATACCGTTCTAACCGTGACGACAATAGTTCCGCCAAAGTTTGTTAATCGTTTGTCAGGAGATATCTTGTTAATAAAACTTAACTCTTCAATAAGACACTGGTTAGTTTCTCCAGTACGGAAGTCTTGCAAAGTAATAACATCACCGTTGGCTTCAATGTTTTCCAATGCTGCTAACTTGTCATAGGCATAGCCTTCATAACCCACAGTAGCGTTGTATTTATCTGTGTCTACATCAAAGGCTAGTAGTGGAATCTTAATAATACGTTGACGTGGGCTAGCAGGCACAGCCTTCAGTTGATATCCTTTGAATATAGGAGAGACTGAAGTAGTAGTTGCATCGCGGTATAAAGTAAAACGCAAAGCAATGGCATCCTGTGCACCAACAGGATTAGTAATAGTTGATTCAGGTGTACCAATATTGTTATCATATGACACAACATCAGAGATGTTGCCTGATGTATCTACAGTAGAAATAGTCATTGAGCCTTTAGTCAAACCTGCTGGGTAAGCACTAGATGCAGCAATACCAAAGTCACCACGACCTGCAATACGTTTAAAGTTCTTAGGTTCAAGAGTGTTGTATCTAATTAAACCAGTTTGAATAAATCCGTTTGTAACAAGAACACTTGAGTCTTGTAAATATAAACCTAAACCAGCAGGTCCACCTGCTGGTACGGTTGCAAGAAATGCAACCTGATCAGTATTACCAAGAAATGCAATGTCATAAACTGTACCGTTAACACCACTAGCATAAACGTCCTGTCCTGCTGCAAACCTAAGAGTATCAATTTCATTACTAAGATCAATACGCCATGTGCCAGCATAGTTATTAATGCCATCAGTAATTTGAGAACCAAACCATACATAAGAATCTCTAGCAGCAAATCCACGAACAGGCGTAGTAGTAGAAACAATGAGTGGTCCATAATTAAGATAACCAGTAGCCTGATCTACTTGTGCTACACGTACACCTTTATTAGTTCCTATTATAAGATAAGCACCAAGATGTGAATACAAAGCAGTAATGTATTCTCCTAATGGAAATTGAGCAGCCATAATTCCCGATGTAAGAATAGGCATAACGCCACTAGTATTAAGTACAAACATATAAATACCTGAGTTGGCGCCAGCATTACCAGATGCATAAATAGCAGGACCTGCTTCATCAATATCAGTCCATTGCCATGACGTATTAGGATGCGTGTAAACAGGTGAAGGAAGACTGCCTGAACCAACCAGCTCATAAAGTGAATTATTAATTCCAGCAACTAAACGTTGCTTAACCCAATGCATAGCAGATGAGGTAATGGTTGATATACCATGAGTAAACAAAGTTGTAGTTGATCCACCTGCAAGTGGTTTTTTATATACATAACCATTATCAAGCCAATAAACATTTGTGCCGTCAGTAGTAAAAGAATAAATTGTATTTGCTGTAGTAGCAAGTGTTGTCTTAGCACCTGAACCATCTACTAAATAAATGCTGCTATCTAACATGACTACATAATCAACACCGCCTACGTTAACTGACTCAAGATGACGAGCAGCAGTAGTGGTAGTAATTTGATTAGTAGTAGGTAACAGTGTTACTTGTCCGATGTTCCAGGGGTTAACACCAAAAGATATGTTATAACGATACGAGTTAGATGCCAGCGTAGTAGAAAATGGATTGGCAAACGGATCATAAAAGTTAACACCTTGACCAGCATGGAATGAAGACTGGCTACGAAGCCACCAACCTGTGATTGATTGCTCACCTGGATCACGTTGTGTATCAAACTGGTTTTTACGAAATGGTGCAGTGCTTCTCTCATATGGATGCTGATCAGTTGCATCAAGTAAGAACGGCACGCCACCAATGGCGATGTCGTAATCGACACCTGTGTTCTGCCAGATAGTTCCAGTCAAGTTACCAATGTCGACGGCAATGGATCTGGTAGCACGACCTTCGGTAATGTCACGACCTGACACGGTATCTCCTTTAGATTAGTCCTTCATAGGCAAGTTCAAATGTATCTGCTTGTGCGTCAACATCCCTATACATGGGTATAAGGATGGTGACGGGAGTATCCATTGTTATGCTGTTGGTGTTGCTTCTGCAGCAAGAGCAGCCTGTAATGCTGCTTCTATTTTTGCTAAACGCTCATCATGCATTGCTTGGTTTTCTACAGTAACACCAATGCTGTAAAGATAGTCAAGTGTTGGATCTGTAAATGTTGTGCCATCCCACGTAGACCAACGAGCAGGCACTGAGCCATGGTTGCATAGGCATATAACAGTGTCGCAGCCCTGTTCTGTCTTTACTGTTTCTAATAAACCAGAACTGTGTGCAGACTCATCAAAAACAAAGATGTGTTCTACTACATTATTTTTAATAAACGCGTGTTCGTGTTCTTCTAAATGTGACATGTTTTCTCCTTATGACCAATAGGTAACGCGAGCATAGCCAGAACCACCAGCGGCTCCTGCAGCAGTTGCGTTGAAAGCGCCACCGCCTCCGCCACCTGTGTTGGTTGCTCCTGCTGTTGGTGTAGACGATGCACCTTTTCCTCCACCAGCGCCTCCGCTAGGCATGCTACTAGCACCACCACCACCGCCACCACCAAATCCGTTAATCCCTGGTCCGCCTGGTGTAGATGAATATACAGACCCGCTTCCTCCTTGCGAGCCGACACCTGCTGTACCTCCACTGCTGGTTGAACCTGCATAAGCAACAGCATTTCCTCCAGCACCGCCACCCGAACCAGCACCGCCACCAGTACCAGAATATCCTCCACCACCACCAGAACCACCATTGCCGCCAGCAGCGCCACCAGTTCCGCCACCTCCGTAGCCTCCTCCTGAAGCAGTAGCAAGTGAACCAAAAGTTGTGTCTCCACCAGTTCCGCCTGAACCGCCAGCAGAAGCACCAGCGGTTCCAGCGGCTCCAACAGTTACTGTGTATGCTTGACCAGCAGTTACAGCAATAGTTTTCCATACAACTCCGCCACCGCCACCACCACCACCCTGTGATCCAGGTGCGCCACTACTAGCACCACCACCACCGCCACCACCGCCAACAAGGAATACCTCAACAGTTGTGCAGTTAGATGGGGTTGTAAAAGTACCAGTAGACAAGAACTCTTGAACTTTCTGGGTTACTCCGCTACTAGCGGCTGGAAAAACTGTACTTGCCATTACGCTATCTCCACTCCGCTGATATGGAAGTTAACTGTAGTTGCAGATGCAAACCCAGCAATAATTTTAGTTGTAGCAAGTACCTGCTTAAGGTCAAACAATGCTGTTGTGTTAGCAGCAATGGTTGCAGCAGGAATAAGCACTACGCCATCAAGGGTGATGGTGAAGGTTGCTGATGAACCTGCAGTGTTAACCACTGCAATGTTAGTAACTACTGCAGTTGTAGCAGCAGGTACTGTGTAAAGAGTTGTTGATGTTGTTGCCGCTGCTGTTCTAGCCAGCGCCTTAGTTGTTGTAGCCATTAGTTACTACCCTTTCGTTATTAGATTGCGCCCATGATCATCATAAGCAAGTGATCCATTTCATAACCTGAGCCGTCCAACTGAGTATGCTGGGCTGCTTGAATTTTTGTCATACCATTAATTGTTGTAAATGTTCCACCTGATGTAATAGCAGTAGAACCAATAGTAGGTGCTGAGTATGTTGCTGCAGGCGCAGCCCATGCTGCAGTAGTTCCGTTAGATGTAAGAATCCAACCGCTAGTTGTAGCAATTGAAATCTTGCTTGATGTTCCAGCACCAGTTCCTACAAGAATATCGCCTGTTGCTGTGTAAGCAGAAGCAAGCACTGGAGTAGAACCAGCAGTAATTGATGTAGTACGACCATAAGCATCTGTAGTAATTGATGCAGGGTAAACATAGGTTCCAGCAGTACCTGCAGTAGCAAGGTCAATCTGTGGAGTAGAACCACCGCTAGAGGTAATGCGACCTGATGTACCAGTTACGTTGGTAACCGCAGAAGTAGATGAAATAGCAGACCAAACGCTACCCGACCATGAGTACATGGTTGAAGTACCGGTATTCCAATAAGTTGCACCTACAATAAGAGCATTACCTTGATTATCAAGAGTGGGTGCTGTAGAGAATGCTCCAAGGTAATATGTTTTATATGTATTGTAAGTAGCAAGAGCATTAGCAGCCGAAGTAGCAGCAGAAGTTGCAGATGCTGCAGCAGAAGTAGCACTTGTAGCAGCAGCAGTTTGTGATGTTAAAGCAGATGACGCACTAGTAGCAGCACTGTTGGCTGATGTAAGTGCAGCAGATGCTGAAGTGGCAGAACTAGTAGCGCTAGTTGCAGCGGCAGTAGCCGATGCAGCAGCACTAGTCGCTGATGTGGCAGCAGCCGTAGCAGATGCAGCAGCAGAAGTCTGGCTAGTTAAAGATGATGAAGCCGAAGTAGCGGCCGAAGCAGCGGATGTAGCAGCAGCAGTTGCTGAAGCAGCAGCAGATGTTGCTGAAGTTGCAGCAGCAGTCTGACTAGTTAAAGCACTAGAAGCACTTGTGGCTGCGCTAGAAGCAGACGTAGCAGCACTAGCTGCTGAGGTAGCAGCCGCTGTAGCACTGGCTGCAGCAGAAGTAGTAGAACCAAAAATAGTATCAATGTAACCCTTGGTTGCTGCATCAGTAGATGCAGTAGGAGTACCCATGTTAGTTACTTTACTAGTGCCCATGTTAATAGCACCGGTCATGGTTCCACCAGCAAGAGGCAACTTAGTACCCAAAGCAGTGGTAAGGGTTGTGCTAAAACTTGCATCATTATTAATAGCAGCAGCAAGTTCATTAAGTTGATTCAATGAAACAGGAGCACCATTAACAAGGTTTGTAATCTGAGTATCTACATAGTTTTTAGTAGCAGCATCCTGTGCAGAGGCTGGGTCAAGAAGGTTGGTAATTTTGTGGCTACCAGCAGCAAGGTCAGAACCTAGCGTTGCTGATTGAATAGTTGCTGAAGTAACTGTTGCTGATGAAACTGTGCCACCATTAATAGTAGGACTAGTTAAAGTTTTGTTAGTAAGAGTCTGTGTGCCAGTAAGAGTAACTACAGATGTAGACAGTGAACCAACACCAATGTTGGTGAATGTATTGCTTCCACCATCCATTGTCTTATTAGTAAGAGTCTGGGTATCAGTATCTCCGACTACGTTACCTGCAATACCATGAACACCTGATGAGGTATTAGCGTGAGTATTAGGTTCACGCAAGTCACGACCAATAACCATATGACGAACTACTGCACCGGCAGCATGGCTTTGAGCAGAAGTACTATCCGCGCCACGAACAACTGTTAAGTTGTTAGCAGATACTGGATTGGTACTAGCAGAGTATACATCTACAATTTCTTCAAGAGATGTATCTGGATCGATAACAATCGTAAAGACCTGACCTGCGTTTACTGTTGCACCACCTAGCAAAGTAGTAGCAGATACAACAGAGAAGATGGTTGCACCAGATGTAACTGATGCAGTAAGTGTAGTCTGTTGAGACTTGGAAGTATAAATACGAGTTGTCATCTATTGACCTATCGGCTGTAGTGGACGCGGGTTGGGAACTGAAGTTTTTGCTTTAATGATTCTTCTTCAAGACGACTCTGGAAAATTGCTTGAAGATTTTTTGTTACGTTTCCGCCAACACCGTATGGTCGCTTTGATTCAAACTCATCGGCTGCAGCGGAAGTTATAGAGTTACGAGCTGGATCTAGGAATGAAGATAGGCGCCATGTTGCGCCATAAATAATTACGTCACGCATGCTAGAAGGCAACCCTGTGGTTGTCTCAAAGTTATCTGTTTCATTAACCATTGGCACTGGTTGCTTGGCATAAACACAGTGAACAGTACGACCAGGAAGAATGTTGTCGTATAGTGATACAGTCTTGGAGTAGCCTGTGCTAACTCCATCTGGTGTTTGAACACCCCAGTAGGCTGTATCAGCCAACGGATCCCAGCGCCACTGACGAATAGGTAGCCATTCCTTAGTAGGTCCAACAGTCTGCCATGCCATATGCAAGATTTGAATTGCTTCAGATGGAATCTGGTATGTGGTACGAGATGCCAAGAAACTAAAGTCTGTTGCACCTAGTGCAAATACCTTTGGGTATACAGAATTAATAGTGTCATTGATAGCACGGATAACTGATACACGTGGATAGGTAGGAGTGATAACTACTTTTGCGTTAAGCGCATGAGACGCAGCAGTAGATGAATTGTATCCACGACCATACGGTGCAATGGTAACTGTGTTAGCCTGACGATCATAGGCATCTACCCACATCATCTCATCGTCAATTTCAATGATACCTTTACCAATGTTATCGGTAGATGCAACCTGAAGAATCAAATCTCCAGATGTGCAGGCTGCTGTCAGCCAAGTAGCACGGTCTTGACGGTATGTAAATCCTTGAATGTTAAGTTCAACATCGTTGACTAAATCGGTAAGTTGAGTAGTCATTAGGATGCAATCAACCTTAATGCAGTTACGCCTTCAACCCATTTAGATGGGTCAGTGCCTAGTCCTGCTAGTTCGTTACAGATACCGTTATAGTCTTTAAAATCTGTATGCTTACGGCTTGAGTTGTACTTAAGATTAAGAGCATAAGATGTAGCAAGATAACTGGTATCAGTATGAATACCTGCCCATATGTTTGCTGCTGCTTGCTCATCAATGTATTTGTCAACAGTTGGATAAGTTCCACCATTGGCTAAGCGGTTAAGTTCATCACGCTCAGTAGAACCAGGCTTGCCATACAAAGTATAGTTGGTGCCATAAATATTAATTGTTCCGTAGGTAGGCTGTGGCATTACTTACCTTTCTTAGAATGATACTTTTGAACTGCTTTCTTTCCTGCAGCAATTGATTTAACGCCAGCCTTTTGTGTAAGGTCAATAGTTTTTTTAGAATTACCAGGATGCTTAACTACTACATCTTTAGTAACAATGTGTGCTTTGCCGTCTGCTGCTTTAAATGCCTTAGCCATTACCATTTCACCTTGTCTGCCCAATAGGCTGCACTCATCTTGCCTTTAGCAATGTTCGCTGCATGACGTGCTTTGAATGAAGCTTGTCGTGCTGTTGGCTTATGGTCACCGACCACGCCTTGTTGACCAAACCTAATAGTTTTAATCTGATCACCAGACTTAGCCACAACAACGTGTGACTTAGTAGGATGGTTAGGTGTACGCTTTGGTTGGTTAAAGCCAGAGACTCCGGCTTTCTTAAGACGTGGATCGGTTGCCATAATTACTTCCCTTGCTTTTTAGGCATTGCTACTTTTTTTAAATTAGGGTTAGCCTTCTTAGCGGCAGGGCTAGCATTGCGAGCACCTGCTGCAAGGATTGCTCCCGCTGCTTTATTTGAAATACCTTGCTTCTTTGCAATCTGCGCTTGAGCTTTAGAAAAGCCCATGCCTTTTTTTGCGTCAGCCATTACTTAGCGCGTCCGCCTTCAGGCGCAACGTATACACCCTGAACAACCTGAGCAGGACCTGAAGCAGTTCCTGTGTTGTCAAGAGTCTGGTACATTGGTGCTCCTGCTGGAGCAACTCCGCCCATGAAATCGCCTGTGTTTACTGAAGAGTAATCTTTAGCAACTGAACGCTGCTTTGGATTCATCATATCTGCTGCCATGTTACTTTCCTTTTCCGATAGGTGTTGGAGTATCAAAGCCAGAAATGACTGATGCATTCTGACCTGGTGCTACTCTGACTGGTGCTACGATTGTTACTGCTGTTTCTCCGTTGCACTCGCAACCGATTACTGAATTGCGGCACATAATTATCTGCCCTTGCCTGTTGCTGATCCAACGTTACCCTGGTCTTTAGAAACTCTAGAGTTATCTGAAGCCTTAGTACGTGGTGATACAACCTGTCCTGTACATCCGCATGTTGCGCACATAGTTACTTACCTTTCTTCATGATCTTGGAACGAAGGGCTGTATCCATCTTCTTGTCAGCAGAGGCAGATGGCTTCTTAGAATCCATCTTTGCATCCGCCTTCTTGAAGGCTGCCTTTTGAGCGGGGGACATACCCTTCATTGTCTTTGCGTCTTGCTTTGCATCTGCCTTATTTGAATAAGCCATTAGATTGCTCCTACTTCTTTCATTACTTCTACTGTTTTATTATTAATGAAGTTGGCTTTCGGCATCGTTCCACCGTCATAAGGTTTGTTAAGAACCTCTGAGGCTTCGTATGCTTTTTCTACAGCAGCACGTGTTGTGCTTTCAGGTTGGATCCCTTGAGATCTTGCCTCTTTGTAGAAATCTAGTTCTTTGTCCCACTTCTTTTGAGTGGTGCCTGATTCGGTAATGGAGTGCTTGGCATCACCGGCATTAAGTTGAAGGTTTTTAACCTTGCAACCAAAGCAATCATCGCCACACTTAGTGTGGTCTACTACTGCTGCTTCTTCTGAAGGAAAGAGCTCTGTTGATGTAACGTTGCATTTAGAACAACCATAAAGGGATGCGTATTCTTTAACATCACCATCAACTAACTTGTAACCCCACTCTTTAATAAGTGTCGTATGACTGTACTGGGGGCAATCCTGTTGTAATGTATTGTCCATAACCTGCATTCGTAAGTTCCGTCGCTAGAGAATCTGATATCGGAGTTGAGTACCCGCCCTTTAGGACAGTACCTGGATCCGCTGCTGCTGTCTGGTCTTCAGTTGGATAGCGGATTTGATACCACTTACCAGCCTGACGATAGATCGTGATACCACGTGTTAAACGGAAACGGATAAACAAACGTCCGCCACCCGCCGGTCCTTCAGAGGTCGTTGGACCAGTAAAATATTGCTGTGCCATATCGCTCCTTAATAGTGGACTTACCATAAGGCTGGGTTTAATCCCAGCCCTACAGTCAATTAACTATTGGTTACACGTAATCAATAGATGAAGAAGACTCGACACGGTAGAGTGCTTCGTTACGGTATACAGACCAACCTGCAATTCCGTACCATCCGAGTGGACGGTGACGCATCAACTTGTCAACAACTGGTCCGATAACAACGTGGAACTCTTCGGCTACTGCTTCCGCAAGTGCCTGCTGTCCAGCGAAGTAGGTGTTGAACACCTTTGTTACAGGAGTGATTGTGATAGTCGCACCAGAGGTAACACCTGCTGATGTAACAGCAACTGATACTGTGAGGATAAGACCTGTAGTATCGATTGCAGTAACAACTGCACCTGTTCCAACGCCTGTACCAGAAACCTGGTCACCAACGTTGATAACGTTTCCACCTGTAGGAGCAACAATTGCGAGTGTGGTCGCACCTGATGCTGCTGAGGTAGAGGTAGTTGTTGTGAATGTTGACTGGGTTGCACCAGTCTTGTTAGAGAAGAGACGTGGAGACTCGACGTAGAAAGCACCTTCATAGGTACCAAGCTCGCCTGCCCAGATCTCATCATTTGCCTGGTATTCGTGTGGCTGGCGCCATGATCCTACGCCTGTTTCAGCGCGGAGATCGTGGGCAACTTCTGGGTGGATACCTGCCCAGTAGAGTGATCCCTTACGTGGGATAGCCTTGTTTGTACGCAACTTGGCTGTTGCCTTACGGGCAACTGCTGAGTTGAATACGTTGCTTGAAGTCAATGCTGCTGTTGATGTAACAGAAGATGGACGGAGTACGTTGGTACCGGTTGCAAGAGTTGTCTGTGCAAGGGTATCAACTGAGTCTGCCATGTTGTAAGCGATGATGTTAGCAACTGCTGGATCTACATCTGCAAGTGAGAAGAGTTCCAACGCGCGAGTGACGAGCACCGCGTTACCATACTCTTGGAGAGTAATGGTTGTGTATGTTGGTGTAGCGAGCGCTACTGCATCTGGATCCACAGTTTCTGTAAGAGAAGATGTGTTCTGAGTAAGGTCAACGTAACGTTGCAATACAACAGATGAACCAGGAATGCTTTGACGTGCTGGGGTCTTATCTGCAACTTGGCGGATAAGAGGCTGAGCACGAAGGGCGAACTCGATAAGGCGATCATACGCCTTCTGTACGAGACCAGCACCACCAGCGGTACCTCCGAGAGAGGTAGATCCGGTATTGGTATATGCGTTAGCCATTTATTGCACCTCCTAAAGGTTAGAGTTTCGGTTGATTAAAAGTTTCCGCTTTGAATCATACGAATAATTTCTTCGGCGCTTGAAGCGTCGTTGATTCTATTCATAGCATCCATTGCTTTGTCGGGTGTTAAAGCACCCTGAGTAACAATGTCTTGCTGACGTAGTGCCGCAAGATCTGCTTGCTGCTGAGGGTTAACTTCCTCTTGACGCTTACTGAAACCAAAGAGATCACCGTTGTCATCGAGCCAGTGCGAGACTGTTTCTTCTGTGACATCGGAAAGATCATTGAGGATCAATCGAGCAGCCTTAGGATTTACACCCTTTTGATCAAGGACTTCTTTAACTACACGCTCACGCTGCACCTTGGACAATCCCTCAAGTTGCTCAGTAAGTTCTTTGATACGTTTTTCATCAGCACGTTTTGCCTTACGTAGACGCTTCATAGCGTCATCGCCTGTAGGCTGTGTCTGTGTTTCCTCGACATCAAAGTCGTCTTCGTCGTCCCAATCGTTTGTTGCCATAGCAACCGTTCTCCCATTCTGTTATGTGTATCGCAAGCCACATCAATACCCGGGGAAGTATTAATGGATCTCACTACCAGTCTTAATACGCCTCTACCACGCTGGTATGTTGGTAAAGGGATTCTATTTAGATCTTGCCTTGGAGTTGCTGTCCAAGTGAACCGCTGTATCCAGCGGCTGCGTTCGCTCCCACAATTCCAGATTTACCTGAGAACTGTGCGCCTTCTAAGTCTTTAAGTTTCTGTTGCTCTAGTGCAGCAGCACCAGAGTTCTCAAGATACTGTGCTTCACCTTCAGCCTGGTTATAGTTGATACCAGTTTGTGCACCATAGATAGCACTAAGTTTCTGAGATGCAGGAAGTACTTCAGCAATTTTTCCGTAACCTGCTTGTGCCTGAGAGTAAGTAACTCCATATGCAGCAAGAGCTGCAGCAGAAGACTGGCTAGTTGTAAGACCTGCTTGAATAGCAGCAGCGCCGACATCAGCAGTCTGTACTTGACGTTGTAATGCAGGCAATGTTTCATTAGGTGCCAAGAAATATGAGACCAAGTTGCTAGTACTAATGTTAGGATAGAACTGCTTAAGCGTAGACATAACAGTTGGATCTGCTTGTTGAACTTGTGTTACTGCTAAATCAAGACGAGTGTTAAGTTCAGTAGGAGCAATGTCACTACCAATAAGCGTAGCAAACTGTTCTTTAGTAGCAAGGTTCTGCACTCCATAACTTGTAAACAAGTTAGAGTATTGATTCTCAAGGGCAATATAATCTGCTTCTTTTAAAGCATTCATACCCGCTGCTAAGCGAGCAGTGTTACCAGCAAATCTTGCTTGATAAAAAGGCTGGTTACGCAATAGAACCAACGCTTCATTAGGACCAATGTTATTCTGCATTTGTTGCTGAAAAAATGTTGCTGCTTCTGGAATACCCCATTGACTAAACTGTGCTTCCATAAGTGCGTAAGCATCTTTAGTAGCAGCATCAATTGGATTAACAACAGTTACTCCCGCAAGAGGATCGGCTCCATATATTTTTACATCTCCGCCTGCGGCCAGTGCAGCAGTTTTTCCTTCTTGTTCTGCTGTATCGGCTATTGCAATTTCAGGAGAAGTTACAACATTAGTTACTGGATCAACGGTTCCAAGGTCAGCAATAAGAGCATTGTTTTGTGTACTTAAATCATTTATTTGTGCAAAGTCTACATTTGTTTCTGCAAGAAGTGCGGCGTTCTCTGCATTAAATTGATCTAACAATGAACCAGGTACGGCTTTCTTTGCAGCGGCTGCGGCGGCTGCTTTAGATCTGGCTAGTGCTGATGCTTCTGATGCTTCTAAATTAGTAGCCATGTTATCCAGTGAATCCCATCATCTGACCAATTTGATTAAGGTACTGCGACGCTTGCTCACGTGCATTCTGCGTATTGCGCCATGTAGGATCGCTTTTAACTAACTGTGCAAACTGATCATCATTCATTTGTCCCCCATTGGGGCCACCAGTTAATGCTTTCTGAAGATATGGATTAGCAAAATCAACAGGGTTGCTTGTTTCAAGAATAGTATTCAGTTTATCGTTGTAAGGTTTAAGCATGTCTTGCACAGTAAAGCCAGCAGTAAGAGATGAAGCAATGCCCTTATATTTAGGAAGGCTAATTGCTAAGTTGTCAATCTTTGCTGCTTCTCCCTGAATAGTATTGCCAGGTTGAATAGAATTAACTGCTGCTTCAAATGCTTTAGTCTGATCATAATAATCAGATACGCCCATTTGTGCTGCACGTTGCTGCAAAGCAAGCATGTTTTGTGCTAGTTGACCACCAGTCTTTGAGATAGCACTAGGATCTTTACCAGCAGCCATAAGGCTAGGAGTAACAGCAGATACAAGAACCATCATCTTGTCATCAGCACTTGGTCCTGCAGTTTCTACACGGTTACGTTCTACACCCAAACCATCCATTGTAACGGTGGCATTAATAGGGTGAGTCTTTTCATAAGCATTAAGTTGCTTATAGTAATTATTAAACTCATCAAGGCTTGCATGTCGCCCTAAAGTATTTTCCATAAACTTATCTAGGTCAGTCCATGCTGCATCTTTACTAGTGTAGTTAACCGTAATAGACTGACGAGTACCAGCATAATTAGGACGACCATCAATAAGCGATACAGCATTGGTTGTGTTAACACCATTGCTGTAGAAATTAGTACGTGAAGCAGTACCAATAAGACTATCAACAGTTGCTTCAAAAACAGGATCGCTACCATTGCCAGCAGCAATAGATGCTTTGGCTTTAGCAGTAGTTCCACCTAGCCCACCGGCAACAGAAGCAAGTGCTTTCTTTGCATTAAGAATGCTGCCATACTTGCCAATAAGGTTTTGAATAACAGCCTGACGATAGCCAGCCTGATCTGTTGTAATGCTATAACCAGTAGGAGAACTAGGATCAGAATAAACTGCTGCCCACTTCTCTGCTCCGCTACTATCTAAGTAAGCAGTAGTCCATGAACCACTAGCAGAAGTAGGAGCAACAGGAATAATATCTTTAAGAGTTAAGGTAGTTGAGTTGGTAACGCCAATTACTGGCTGGTTAACAACAGTTGAAACAGCACTAGAACTAGTAGCACCAGGCAGTCCACCTGCTGGATTCGTCTTAACAATAGGTTTCTTAACTGCTGGAATAACTGGGTTATTTGGATCCTGTGCCATTACTTAGTTAACCCCGCTTTCACTGTAGTTTTTGACAAGTTATCGAGCAATGGAACAATGATTGACTTTAATGCTTCTGCTACCTGTGGATCTGTTGGTGCATCGCCAGGCTTTGTGGCTCCACCAATGCTTGATATTTGATCAATAGCATCCTGCTTCATCTTTTCTTTATCAACAGATGCGTTAATAAATCCATTAGCAGTTGTATCAACCGTCATGCTTTGTATAGCATTTGATGCATAGTTGTACACAACTTGCATCTTCTTGCGCATTGCATCTGGAATAGGAAAGTCTTTTCGTGATAGCAAAGCACCCAGTCCAGCAAACGCATTTTGATACTTGGCTAGTTGAGTCTTAGCATCACCAACAGTAAGTGCTACTACTGGGTTAGCAGTAAGAATAGATTGCTGTTCTGCCTGAGCATCAGCAATAACCCCTGCTCTATCTGTGCCTTGTATTCTAAGAGCATTAGTTTCGCGGTTCTTAGCATTCCAATATGCTGCTACATCCTGTGCAGTCATAACATCTTGTAAGTATTTAGCCAATGGCTTTTGTGTAATCAGCCCTGTTGACTGCATCCAAGTATAAGTATTAGGATCATACTTGCCCATATCAGGAGCAAAAATCATGGCTGCTGATGCTATACCTGGATCACTATTGTTAACCCACTTAGAGTTATTAAGCATCCATGACTGGGTATTTTGTGTATAAGACTGCAACAACTTAGTCTGCTTGTCATTTTTGCCTATAGCAAAAACAGACATACCTGGATTCTTTTCAGTAAAGATACCTAGTGCAGTTTCATATGGGTCTGATAGACCTTTATCATTACGCAGAACGCCCTGTAAGATGTCATTAAATGCTGCGCTAAAGTTATTAATACCTACATTTTTAAAGACATTAGGTACGTCTTTACCCTCTGCCAATGTAGGTGCAATAGGTGAAATCATTCCCAAAAGAGCACGAAGTCCTATAACGTTATTAACAGTAACATGCAGGTTGTCTAAATAAGTCTGAGCCTTAGACTTGTATTCGTCTGTACTCATGCCTGCAGTACTGGAAGGGGTAAGATCCCCATACCCATGTAGTGCATTAAAAGATATAGCCATCATTGCAGCAGATGCATACTGATGATCCTGCTCATCTTTAGGCAGAAGCTCAATCATACGCTGCACAAAGACAGGTTCTAGTTTGCTTGCAGTTAAATTGGCATTTTTAGAACCAAGCATTACGCTATCAATACTAGTCGCTGCGTCTTTTCCAAAGCCCCAAGGAAGTTTATTCAATAGCATCTTAAGCCCTAAAATAGGAACAGACATTAATGGACCAGAGAATGCAGGTACACCTGCATCAGGTCCAAGAGATGGGCTTGATTGAATTAAGTTCATATTGAAGTTAGCAAACAAAGGTGTACTAACTGCAGTATCAGGACGGTTTAAAAAGAAGTTTAATGTGCCGTTGATAGCATTAAACATTGCTGCATCACCCGGTACTGAGATGTATGGGTTTCCATTCTGATCTTTATGAATGAATCCAGCATTATCTATACCTAGATGTGCTAGGCGAGTACGATACAAAGCACGTGGTAGGTAGTCTTTAAGACGCATAATACGGCGTTGAAACTGCTCTTGAGCACGGTAGAATCGACCAGAGGTCTTGAGAGCAAAGGCTAAGTTAGATTGCTTTGCTGCGCTATCTACAAACTTAAGTACTTGCTGCGCTGCATTCTTCTCAGCCACTTCTACAAAGTGGCGTTCAGAAATTTCCTTTGCAGTCTCTTTGGCATAGCCTTCTTCAATTAACTTATTGTACATCTCTTTCTCAAGAGGAAGGTACTTTTCGTTTAATGTCATTGCTGCTATCTTAAGAGCAGGTTGATTAAACATATAGTTAATCTGAGCGTCCATCATGCCAAGTGCTTTGCCTTGTAGACCGCCATCACCAAAACGTTTGATAGCGTTCATGATTTCTCCGCCTACTTCTTCCTTGCTTTTATTCCACAAGGAATCATGCAAAGGTTCTAGGTCAGACTTAAACTCACCAGTTGGACGGAAGTCACGTGTTAGTTCACGGAATGCATTGTGATCAATAGCATCCAATCCCTTGGCAATAGAGCCACCAGGAGCACTAGCAATGTCCTGAACTGCTTTGACTAACTTATCATTGTACTTAATTGGATCACCATGAAAGGTGGTATACATATCCTGTAGTGCAATCTGCACCCGATTAAGTACGCTTTGTGCTTCTGTTAATCCTTTATCGCTCACATCACGTGCAGTCTGCATAGAGAACTGCTTGTACTTCTTAAACTCTGCTGGTTTTACAATCTCAAGTGTCTCAGGATTCATACCAAAGCGCTTGAGGATTGCATCACGTGCAGCAGCAAAGTCTGCACCAGTCTTTAAAGCATTGTTTTTAATAAAGTTCTCACCGAAATGGAAGCCATCTAGTTTATTAAAACTCTTAAACATAGGAGCCCATACACGGAAGTGTGAATCTGCTAGACCGTCTTCGCCAAGATTATTGGCGATCTGCGCAGGATCTACATTTTTTAAACGACCTGTTGCTTTGTATCCTACTGATTTAAGCATACGCTGGATTTGATTACCAGTGAGTACTGACTGATCTAGTTCCCCACCCATAATGCCCTGTGCCATGGCACTCTTAGCAATAACTGAGTTAACTTCAGCAGAACGAATACCTGTAGGGTACTTTAAGAACTTCTCTAAGATCTGTGCTTTAACAGGATCTCCACCTGAATAACGATCAATCTTTGCAGCAAGAGCATGGATAAGATCTGCATGCTGAGCAGCTTGCCAAACTTCTTGACCATTGACTATGCCACGATCGAGATGACCTTGGACAATTTTTTTATCCATCTGATCATAAACGCTTTTCTCAGGTATCCATTTAGCAGGGTTAATGCCAAACATACTCTTAAGTCCACGTGTGATAATAGGCATCTGTTCATTGTTGCCTGTAAGGGCAATACCTAAACGATTAAGTGCGCGACCTCTAGCCCATCCAGTAATGTTCTGTACCGGTGCAGTAAGCAAATGGAAGATACCCTGCTCTACTGTACCGCGAGTACCCATACGTGGGAAGATAGATCCTGTTGCCCATAGATTAGTTATCTTACGAGCAAAGGCAGAACGTGTAGCGTTGCCTAGTACGTGGTTAATAAGATAAGCAGGCTTTGTTTTAGCAAAATTAAAACCATATGGTGCTAGTTCTGGACCGTTAAAGTCCAATCCACCAATATGTGGCTTACCCTGGTATGCATGAAGCGGACCATTAGTAGTAACCTTGTACATATCTGTTCCGTCTTTAAGCGGATCATGCACAAGTGGGTCTACTTGCTTCCACTCAGATAGATGTTCAGGGTTAATATAAAGATCTTTAGGGTTTGCAAAGGTAGCACTGTCTGCAAACTTAGCACTAAGTACAGCAGCACGGCTTTCTTCTGGTACGCCCATTAAGTTCATGATCTGACTGTATAATCCACGAAGAACTGTTACACGATCTGTAGGATTAGAGTACTCAAAAGCAGCAGTTGTAATATCTGCAGCGTATTTAGGGTATCCAGCAAGACGCAAGTACCTATTAAACACAGAAAGAGTGCTTTTAACATTCTCATCCATAACATTAATAACTTCATGCCCTGGATGCGTCTGTGCCATACGGCTAATACGGCGACCAAGGGTCATTTGACCCTGGAAAGAATCAAGTCTTGCACGGTCATACTCAGTAGTTGGCAATCCAGTTACTGGATCTAGTGCACGACCAATTTCTTCTAGCCCTTTATGACCATTCTTAAGTGCATTGTCTACTTGTTCTTCAGTAATCTTGCCATTAAACAAGTCACTAAGTACGCGGTTAGCACCGCTAATGCTGAAACGTTCACGACGTGCTACAGGAATACCCATGCGCAGTGCAGTTGGACCATCGATGGTACCCATATGTAGTTCTTGAGCGCCCTGCATAGTCTTTGCAAACTCCTTGATGCCATTAGCATCAAAGGCTTTTGCTTTACCAAGGATAGAAAGGAAGTCAGGGTTGTTAATTTCAGGTGCGCTTTGCACAATGTCACGCATGACTGCTGCTTTAGCAACTGGATCTTTGGCTTTATCTGCTTCTGTTGCACGCTGGACCAATGGTCCAAGTGTATTGTCCCACGTATTAGCCAACTGAGTGCCTGGTTTAAAGATTTCTTCTGCATTAGATGCACGAAGTGCAGGATCGGCAATTAACTTTTCTGCCATTTGAGCACCTTTAGTAGATGCTTCTGCTACTTTTGCTCCGCCACCTGTAATGTAAGTAAGAGGATCATGCAAGATTTCGTAAAACGCATCAACTGTACCTGAAGAATATTTCCACTTACCCGTAGTGTAGAAGTGACTATCAGTAATTGGTACGTTAAAAGCAAGACGTGCTAGATCGCGGCCAGGACTAACCTGCGCTCCACGGAACTCATCCATCATGGAATTAAATTCTTTAGTGTTGCCTAGCATGTTTGCTAGTCCAGTATAAAGATCTCCATCAACCTTGCCGTATGAGTCAATGATTTGGCCAGGAGTCTCACCCTTAAGGATACCTTCAGCAATAAATGCATTGGCTTTGCCATAAGTTTTTTGTAGATTAGCAAGCGTACCGTTGTCAAAGACAGCGTTACCGTTCCATGCTTTTTTGTATGTATTAAAATTAAGAGCCGACTCACCTTGTGTTAATTCACGTGCAAACAAATATGGTGCATTAATAACTTTGCTTTCAATACCAGCAGCTTGGTAAAGCGCAATAAGTGGACTTGCTACTGCTTTAATAGTTGTCGAAGCAATACCTTTAACTGCACCAGTAATCCAGTTATCTGTATTAGTCCAAGCAGGAGCACCGTACATGCTCTTAAGCATTGCTTGTGCTTCTTGACCTAGGGCTTTATAGTTTTGTTTAGCCTGCTGTATTGGCAAAGCATTTAATGCTTTGTAAGTCTGCACAGTTCCAGCAATCTGATTAACCATATTCTGCTGGTTTGCATTTAAACCACCAGTTGCCGCTGCTGCATAAAGAGAAGGAGACATGTCCATAACATGTGGGCTTAGGTTAAGTGCTGAAGTATTACCAGCAAGTGTATTAGTTGGAGCAGTAATACCAGTAACTGGCGTGGCAGGCAAAGATGCGCGAGGCCCAACGGCAACGCCGGGAATTGGAGTCATATCTGGCATTACAAACCTCTACTGAGTAATGACCTATACAGAAGTTCAGAGTCTCCAGTTGGATCATTCTGGGCAATGGTGCGAAGAGTGTGCGATGGAGAAATAGCCATGTTAGGCACCTGTATGGCTTCTGATCCTGGTCCTGGACCTCTGTCAATGCCAGCAGTAATTGGCTCGTTAGGACGCTGCGTAGGGGCAGATAAAGGTACAACTGTAGGAGCAGGTGGAGTTACTGGAGCACCGGCTAATGGAGCAGCCTGCTGATTAGCCATGTTCTCTCCGCCTTTTCCATAGCCTAGTCCAGGCATGTACTTAGGTGCTTGAGGTTGCATACCGTCAACGGCACCACCGTCTGTGCGCTTTGAAAGAGCGCCTGGACCTGATACTGGTGCTGGATTAGATGGCTGGCGGTATCCGCCTTGATCTCCTGCCATTATTCATCCTCGTCTTCTAAGAATTCTTCAATTTGTTCTGGGGTTGGATTGCCGTACTTAACCCAGTCTGGATAAGACTCCTTGGTTGTTGCAAACCATAAAGCGTTTTCAACCGTAAAGCCTGCTTTGCGCAATCCTTTGTAGTACTCATTAAGCCAAATGCAATACATTTCTAGTTCGGAATATGTATCTTCAGCAACCGTGCGATTCCGAGTGTTCTTTTTCTTCGGTGCGGCTGCCATGATTACTCCTATCCGACTGTACGACGACTAATTGTTCTTACACTTCCGCTTGCTTTACCGCTAGCATTTAGGCTAGCAAGAATGCTTTGTAACTCTGGACGCTCGGTTGTTTCGCCAGGACCTCTAAACGGAGGGCCTTCTGGATTGCCGCTACCAATTTCTCCCATAGGATTGCCTTGAGGCATACCTGAAGGAGCGCCTCCCACTGGTGCTCCGGGAGCAGAGACGGGTTGCTCAACCGATAATTGAGTACCAGCAGGAGGATTCTCGGGTGTAAATACGTCAAGGATTACGTCTTCTAAGACTCTACCCTTTTGACGCTGCTTAATTACTTCAGCAACCTTATTAATAATCTGCGTTGGATCTTGTCCCTGTGATGCCATTTGTGGAATGGCTTGAGTGTAAGCAGTAAGAGCACCCATAAGTGCTGTACGTAAGTCTTCCGTCTCAATCTTTTCTTGTTCCAATGTAACGTTGACATTGAATGGTAGTTCACGCATAGCCATGTCCTTGGAGATTAACTTACCTCCGAGGGCTTGGAGCATGAAGATTAACCCCTGAGCGGGGTTGAGACCAGCCAGCATGCCGTATCGGACGTCTGCTGAGTAATCGCTCTTAATATCTTTCGATGGCGTATAGGTGATGGCATAAGGAGAACCTGCATCGGTACCACGAATAGTCTTTTCGACATTAAATATCTTCTCATCTACTTCAAAGCAAAGGGAAATAACATCACGCAATGCGGTTGTAAAGATAGCCTGTGTTGATTTAATCTGACTATCGAAGGCTCCTTGAAGAGCCTCAACTCCTGCACCTGTAACAATAGATGCTTTGATGTTTCCGGTACGTGACTCTGGATAACGAGCACCCACACGAAGTTCTTCATTAAGAAGTTGCTGTTCATTGAATGCACCTGCTGGAATTTCCAAACTTACACGGCGTACGCCTGCTGGGTTTGCTGTGCGGATAACCGCATCTCCACCGAGTTGCAACTCTTGAACGTCATTAGGCAGAACGATTGGTGCTTGAACGGATTTTTCTGCGGCTTCCATAGCCATCAAAGCAAATCGGTTACGTAGTAATTGAATACCTAGTACATCGTCGAACTGTCCATGTAGTTCACCATCAACGCTTGGACGCTTTGCAATGATAACCATCATCTTACCCAGTGGGTTAGGTGCTTGGCTTAGTACAAAGTTACTGCGTGATGGCAAATAAAGAACGCTTTGATCTTTGTCATAATAGCGGATCATTTCGATCATGCCATTCATGTCTTGCTTGTACCCATCAGGTCCAAGGATCTGGCGTTCAAAGTCAGGGAACTGGGCTACCAGTTCACCTAGCGTCATTGAGTAACGCTTAACAAAGGCTATGCATCGTCCGTAGCGATCAAATTCTGGATAAGCTCCAAGAGGATTTTCTAGGCGGATGCGTGGCAACTTCGCTTCTTCATCCAATTCAATAATGAACGGGAGGAAACCATAGGTGATAAACATGTCAGCACCGTTGTACATATTGACTTCCATTTCCGAATGACGGAAATAGTTAGAGGCAATACGAGTACGCTTGTCAGCAAACGTACGAGCACGGTCTGATGTTTGGTTTACTGCTGAGCAATTAATTGCAGGCAGTGGTGCGATCATCTCTGCAAGATCGCGTGCAACAACGTCAATAAAGTTTGCTACTACGTTTTGATCAATGCCGTCTGGGAAGAAGTTAGGGTAGACCTGAGAGATCTTTCCCTGACGTACCATCTGGACGTCTTGATTTCGCATGTCACGTGAAGTGTTGCGATAGCGCAACGTCTGTACACGTGAGATGACTTGTGGAATAGTTAGCACTTAGTTGTCCTTAAAAGTTAATTACTACTTGGCTTTAGGTGCAGTCTTCTTGCTTGTAGCCATTGACCTGCTAGGGTTAGTTGAAGCAATCTTTTTCTTACTTGAAGATGTTGAGTTAGGTGCAACTACTTTGCCTTTACTCATTGAATTAGAAAAGTTCTTTGGCATTATCCGTTACCTCCAACTGAACGACCCTGTGGCTTAAAAGCCATCGGAACTTTTGGCATTCCTGCTACATCTGAGTTTCCACCCATATGCTGTCCGCCTGCTACACCAGTAGCATTAGGTGCACCTGCTGCACGAATGTTTACCTTGCCAAGTTCTTTACCAACCCACTCAGCACCCTTACCTACAGTGCCAATAATCTGACCTACGCCGCGCACTTCACGTGCTACGCCGCTTCCAAGGTTTTTTGCTAAACCTGTAACTTCATTACCTGCTGCCGCAACAGCCTTGTTTAGAAGACTCTTGCTAGGAGCAGTTGCTCCTGTTGGCTTGCTTGGCTTTGCTGGCATTGCTTTTCCTATCCGTAAGTCTCGGTCCATTGCTCTGAGAAAGCATCATCGAGATTGATTGAGTAACGTGATTCCATTTGTGACTTAGTAGCCCACCTGTTGGTTAGGTACGGAGACACATGGGTATTCTTTTGGATCATCTCGCGGGCTCTAATGACCGCGAACCACATTGCCATAACACAGTCTGTTGGACCTTTAGTGTCTGGCTTCCATGTAATTAATTGCTGTACTAATGCTTTGATTCCTTCTGAACCATCTGATGATGGAAGTTCAATAAGGTTGTTATCTTGGTGGTTGCCATCTCTCATTGTTCCGAAAAGCGCTGACATAGAAGCCACACCGAATGAAGTGTCCCACTTGTTCTTGCCTGTGAAGTGTGAGTTAAGTCTGACTCCACGTCCGGCAAGCCAGTTACGTAGATCTTCGTCAAGTTCAAAGGCTTTCTGGAATGCGTTGATTTCGACTCTGACTTCTTGTGGCTTGTATTTTTCTGTGTAAGCCTCAATAGCCGCTCGGATCTTTTGATAGTTACCCTCCGCCATATTCAAGCAGTCAAGGACATAGATCTTGCCGTCTACTTTGTTGTACGTTAGTACAACCAATGCTGTCTTACCTGCAATTGCTGGGTCCATACCAATGATGGTGTAACCCTCAACTGATTTGGGATGTCCCACTACGCCAGGTTTTAAAGGTCCGACTCTTCGAGCCCCATTTGTTGATCCCGATACCAGGGCTGGGGGGAAGACTGAATCTTCTTGGATGTCTTCTTGTTGGTAGACAAGAGCCCACGTACTAGGAGTAACCTCGCTACGACGCTTGAAGAGAGTGGGTCCATCCCACTTTGGGTAGAATCCATCTTCATTGGGTGGGACGTCTTCGTCTCCATCCCACGGGACATCCGACTCAGGCCATAGAGTCTGCCAGTCTGCGGGTTCTTGAGCAAATTCCAATACAGCAGGCATGCCCATATAAGTAAAGGGGCTACGGCCACCAGACCAGTGTTTTGGATTACGAAGTTCTTTATAGAAGTCATTAGCCGCAATCCGTGTCCCAACTATGAGAAGTTTACCGTTCTTACCCAAACGGGTAATAACTTCTTTTTGTAGCCAGTTAATCTGCTTGTCCCATTCATGGGCATTGGCAGTTGTAATAACGTCGTCAAGGATGATCAGATCTGCACGTGCGCCGTAGATCTGACCACCCATGCCTAGGGCTTGAAGGGTTGGATCTTTTTCGCTAGAGTTACGCGCATCGCCCCCAAGATAAACCGTGTCAGTTTTCCAAGTGTCTGCGTCCTCTTTCCAGCCCCCCTCTGGACCGTAAGCGTTTTGAAGCTTGAGGTAACGAGGGTGCGAAAGACGCTGCTTGATTGAATACACGAACTCGCGTGCTTTGACTAAGGTCTTCGAAACTACGATGATTCGAACGTTAGGATCAAGGGCGATACGGTAGGTCGAATAGTTCACCGTGATCACAGTGGACTTCGCGTGTTCCGGCGGAACATTGATGAGGAGCCTGTGTCGTTCGGCTGGCTCGTAGATAATAGAAGGATGCAGCCATGAAGGCTCTCTCGACTCCAGTAAGTCTACCCAGTCCTGATGGTGTGGGAATACTGACTGGTCAAGAAACATCTTAGAGAATTCTGAGAATGATAGTTCAGACTTGTCCTTACCGATGCTCGACAAGGAGTTTGTCTCACCTCGATCCTTTGCCTCCGCTAACGCTGTAGCAAAGTCCGAGTCACGCAGTAGCCACTGTCTGACTGTATCAGGCTTCTTACCGATTGCTACCATGGCTTGGTGGGTTGTTGCTCCCGCCTCGACCATGGACAAAACTTTGGCTTTAGCCTCGGCTAGCGCCTTGACTTTAAAGTGTTCTTCTCCTGCTTTGAATGTCATGACAGACCTTTCCCGTCTACAACCGTCCGTCTATAAGTTACTGTCTGTAACAGTATGAGCAGGCTATATAAGAGCCTGCGAATAACTTTACTTCCTATACTGTATTAATCCGTTCAAACAGTCAAAACGAACGTTTTGATGGAAACAATTTTGTGTTTCCTTTGCTACTGTGTTTTCCAAAATAGGACAAACTGGGACATTCTGGTACAGGTGTCACTATGACACCAGAAATATTTAGGCAGAGATACGTCTATGAACGGAAGCCCAGTTAATAACCACCCGGGTCAGACGCTGGCAGACAGGTTGGCTGGTATGGACGGCTGTCTCTGCTGTCCCACAGTCTCCACTATGTTCCGACTGGGGCCAAGTCAGATTCATTATTTTCGTACGAGCCGACTGGCAAACGTTCGGATGGCTGACTGCCTGCCACCTACGGTGGCTGTGGCACCAGCCAGTCCTGAACCTTTACGGCTGTGCCAACCATGCTGATACTGGACTGCTTCTGTCCTCTGTCAGCGGCGAGCGACGGGGTATCTCCCCGCTCTGCAATGGCACGGAACTGAGGCGTGAAGCACCCGCTGCACGACGTATCCAGTAGCAGATTGCCAGCGGTAGCAGAGGCTACTTCCAGTGAAGACAGTGTGCCATTCTCCTTCCTGCCACCCCAAAGGGTGGTCTGAGAGACCGTGGCAGAGCCTAACAGGCTGTCAAGGTCTAATCGTGCGCGGCAGGCAGCGGAGCTGCCTAGATCGCCGCGACCTCTAGCCCTCGGGCGCTTACGTCGCTAAAGGCGACGAGCCCTCGGGTGACAGCCTGTGTCTGCCCTGCCAAAGCGTCGGTCACAGACCACCCCAAAAACGGGGAGGCAAAACAGAAGGAGAGAAACATGTCACACTCAATCGTCTTCACTAACGCGGAAGTAAGCAGCCTCAAGATCGCTACCGCTAAGAACGGCAATCTGTACGCTACTGGCTTCATCGTAGATCGCAGCGAGCACGGTGCTTACACCACCTCAAAGGCGTTCCGTACCTTCGATATTGCAGAGCAAGTGCGGGAGATCCCAGCCCTCGCAGAGTTTGCCGCTCTATCGCCAGAGGAGCAGAAGGCTAAGAAGTCTAGCCGTCCAGTAGTCACCATTACAGGTTGGCTTAAGAACACAGCCGATGCTAAAGGTATCTGGACTGAGACGCTGGTGCTCACAAGCATCACCGCCTAATCCGCGGAGCGGATTGGCTGGCTGCTTCGGCAGTCAGCCTTTCCGTTTGTTGAGTTTGCCAGATCGGCTGACTCTTAACTTAGTAAGGAGAGAATGATGAATGACTCAGTTGTTGTACAAAACGAATTGACTATTATGAATAACTGTGTTGCCTGTATTGAGTTGCATGAAGATATGGTTGGTGGTCGTTGTCCTGAATGCCAGGATAAGTTTGATACCAACCAGACTGTGCTTGCCCATACGATAGTTGACGAAGGCAACGTTATTTATCGCAAGCAATGGTTGGTAGATACGCCTATGCCTAGTGGTCATGACTGGATAAGTTCCAGTACACGTAGCAAGGATGGATCTATCAGGGAAGAGTTCACTGAACCTGTTGTCCATATGTCCGACAGGATCTTTGATGAGGATGAGGATCTGGATGTACCTAGTACTCAGGTAATATGTCAGTGGTGTTACCTACAATGTAACAAGTATGTAGTCTGTCCTAACTGCGAAGGAGTCAACGCATGAAAGGTTTTATTAGTGGAGAAGTAGAAGATAACATTCTTCTACATGCTCAGGAGCCTGAGCATTACTATCTTGCCGAGACTGGCAAGGTCTATTGTGATTGTGGTCAGGCGTTTATGTTGGTGTATAAAAAGAATGTGAACTACACCACATTTACTTGCCCTAAATGTTTGAGTACGGAAAGATAATGGTAGTCGGTGACTGCCCCCTGTGCCGAACGGCAGGGGGCAGATCACCTCAGCGTAAGGAGAGAGAATGAAAGAGTATGAGTTGTGCAGTTGTGAGTTATGCGATTGCCAGTATATAAAGAATGATTGCCCATGTAATGTACGTGAACACTTTGATGATGACAAGCATCCTCATTGGTTAGTTAAGGAGAGCGCACAATGATGTTTTACAATGGCTTTAATATGTTGATTGATGTAGTAATCGGACTTTCTGTATGGTTCTTTACATACAGATCTGCCTGGTGGACAGGCTACCATGCAGGTGTAAGCGATGAGATCGACTTACATGAACACTATGAAAATAAAGGAGAAGCAAATGGCTAAGACAATCGAACAACTAACACGCGAAGTTCTCAAGGAGATTCTTCGTGAGCAACTTAATGCAACAGTAGCACCGGCAACACCAGCAGTTAAAGTGACTCGCAAGTATGTTAAGTCAGGCAAGTATACCAATGCTGCTAAAGCTAGACAGCGTAGCCATCGCGCACGTAAGTTAGTTAAGAATGGATAACGTTTACGTTATGCCTAATGTGCCACGTTACATTAGTCTGCATCGTACATGGTCAGTGGATTACAAGTACATTGTTGTTGATCCACTGCCAGCCGAGTGGGAAGATTACTCAATGGCTGACAAAGAAAGGTGGCTCAGAACCCAAGGTGCATTAACCGATCATAAGTTTCAAGAACATGTATCGATTGACGATGGTAGTTGGGATGTTGACCCCAAGTTAATTGAAGAGTCATTAGCATGAAGAAATACAAAGTGACTATCCATGAGCATGTACTCTGGACTGTTGAAGTTAAAGCACCTGACGTTGAACGTGCCAGGGAGAAGGCAGATGCATTGCGTCTGTCTGAAGATTGGGCAGGTTGGGTGCTTGATGAATCAGCAGGCTGGACTGAGTTAGGAGACACACATGAAGTACAAGAAAGCAATGACGATAGTAACTAGTGCATACCTTGCACTGTGGTCAGTAGTTGCGCCAACTAAAGTTGCTGCTCTTACTACTAAGTATCTTCGACCTACCTGTTTAATACCATACAAGTATTGGACAATGACAAAGATAAAATCCTTTGCTAAAACTGTGATGTATGAACAGTATGGCTGGGATCGTACTGAATACAAAGCACTGAACAAACTCTGGACTGCAGAGTCACACTGGAATCCTAGTGCATACAATGATGTTGTCGGTGATCTTACTGACGGCTCACATGCTGGTGGTATTCCACAATTACTGGCGTTAGATCCACGAACGCCAGCCCCGCAACAAGTTGAGCGGGGGCTGGCTTACATATCACACAGATATGGAAAGCCTTCTATCGCTTGGAGCCATGAGCGAACTCATGGTTGGTACTAACTAACTACTAAATAAGGAGAGAGAGATGCCGGACACAATCAGTACCCCGGTAGTAATAGAGATCGCTGCATGCTATGAATGCAGAGATCAATTGTTTAAGATCCAATCTCGTAATGTTAGGGCGTTTCATACCGCACGCGTTACAACCTATGCACTAGAATGTGATCCATCTTTAGGTGACACTAAAGAAGTATGGGCACACGATCGTTGTACATTTACTTGTACTGTCTGTCGTAAGCGTTCTACTAATACCAGTAAAGAAGGATGGTTTAACGATAGGGATACCTGTCGTCCATGTCATAAGAAGATTATTAGCGAGCGCATTAGTGGTGAACTAGAAGCTATTGTATGTGCAGCGCATGGCAGTGGTCGTGCTTTCTATGACGTTCATCATCCTGGCATTATATGGTCAGAGTTCCGTGATCAATATATGTGTCGCACTTGTTATGACACACCAATTAGATGCAGAGATTGTAATGATCGTATGCATGAGAATGATTGGGACATGCATGATTGTAATGAAGAGAACGATAGTGATAGTAATTTTATTCATAACTATAGTTACAAGCCAGTGCCTATTTTTTATGGTAGCGATACACCTTATGGGTTTGGTATCGAATTAGAAGTAGAGTCAATGGGTTCAGACTTTGACTTTGGTTCTGAGTTAGCACATCGTTCTAATGGTGAGCGTATTTATCTTAAGTATGATGGTTCACTTAATCATGGCTTTGAGATTGTCACTCATCCACACACACTAAAAGAATTCCAGACTAACTTTAACTGGACATTCTTAAGTAAGTTACAAGACCTAGGCTTTAGATCTTGGAACACTAGATCGTGTGGTCTGCATGTGCATGTGTCTCGTACTGCATTTAGTACTGACATAGATGTACGTGGTGACAGTCATCAGATTAAGTTTATGAAGTTGATCTATGACAATGAGCAGCAAGTCAAACGTATTGCTGGTCGTTCATCTACCTATGCTGCGTTCAATGACAAGGGCGGAGTAGTTCGTAAAGTAAAGTCCGGTAGGCAGCGTGATGGCAGATACTCTGCTGTTAATACTGACAACCGTGCAACGTTAGAGATCCGTGTCTTTCGTGGATCGCTACGTAAAGAACGTGTCTTATCAGCAGTCGAGTTTGTTGCTGCTGCTATTGAGTACACCCGTAACCTTCGTGTTACTGGTAAGAGTAATTCATTTGCATGGGTCAGGTTTGTTGGCTATGTCAATGAGAACTCTGAGACTTACCCTAACTTGTTCATCATCTTGAATGAGTTGTTTGAACGTGATCGTATCCCAACTAACACAAGTTCTGAGGAGGACAACTAATGTGTATGTTATGTGTAGTACCACCAGGAGTAACGCCTGATAAAGAAAAGCTCGAAGCATCAGCCCTTAACAATCCGCATGGCTTTGGATTCTCTATTGTTATTCCAGAAGAGAATCGCATCTTGCGCGAGCGCACTATGGATGCTGATGAATCTATTGCCCGGTTCATTAAGATGAAGAAGAAGTACACAACAGGCTGGTCAATGTGGCATGCTCGTTATGCTACACATGGTAGCCGTAACGTTGTTAACTGTCATCCATTCTTAGTAGGCAATGATGAGAAGACACACCTTGGACACAATGGTGTGCTTGATATTAAGATCCCTGCAAAGGATGATCGTAGTGACACACGTGTCTTTGCTGATGATCTGCTGCCTGCCATCGGTGGTGTTGCTGCTTTAGACAACCCATTGATCTGGGATATGTTAGAAGACTACACCTCTGGTTCTAAGATCTGTGTACTTACAGTAGATCCTGTTGCTCAGTATCAAATGTATGTACTCAATGCACATCTTGGCACCGAAGATAAGCATGGTGTGTGGTGGTCTAACAACTCTTGTTACCTTACGCCAATGTCTAGTTACAAACCCAAGCCTCGTAGCATGGTAACAGGAGGTTGGGTTGCTGATAAAGAGCTTGACTTTTTTCCAACGGACAAGAAAGGTAAGCCGCTCGCCAAGAACAAAAATGGATTAGTGGAATGCCCTAACTGTGCTGCTGAATCAGATGAAGAAAGCATGCTCGAGTTAGAGAACACATGCCACTGGTGTATGTACTGCTTTGATTGCAAGTCGCAGTATGTAGATTGCAACTGCTACTATGGTGGCACTCATATGAAGAAGTCAGATGTAGTATCAGAAAGTTGGGGACTAGAATGAAATCATTAAAGCCTTCATGGATACAGCACTATGCCCACAACAGTGGCAGGGGCTTTGACATTGGGTTGTACTACAGCCCACATGACCAGTACTTCCAGATTAGTTTCTTATTCTGGAAGTACTACCTTCGGTTCTTGTGGACTTGGCGATGATGTACATTCTTAAGCAAGCCCATGCGCTGACTACATTAGTAGACGTCTCAGTATATGGACCATTTGATACGCCAGAGATGGCGCATAACTATGCCCAGGAGAACAACCTAGGTAACTATATTGTCGACATTCTGATACGACCTACGTATCAGTAACCGATAGCACTACAGATAATGTGTCCTCCGTTTACCCATTATTTGTGGTACACTATCAACGTTGAGACGGTGGGTTTTGGCTCTCTCCTTTCCCACCTTCTCGACCTTAACAAGGGAGAGTTGTATGGTCTCTATTGACGACCACGAAATACCAAGTCATATATCTTACTCAGCCTTAACTACATGGCTATCATGTGGTTGGCTCTACTATCTTAACCGTGTAAAGAAACTGCAAGAGACACCGGCATGGTGGTTCTATGGTGGCAGTGCAGTGCACCGTGCAGCCGAAGAATATGATCGGATGAATCCATGAGTCTATTAACAGAGTGGAAAAAATGGTGGGATGAAACTGCCAAAGAACGCCCTGAATATGCAGGCGATAAGACTGGCTGGCGAGTAGCATCACCTCGACGCAATCCAGAAGATGAAGACTGGTGGTTCACTAATGGCTACAAGTTTTATGAACGATGGATTGATTGGCGCCAGGCTAACCCCCACTTAACAATGGCTATTACACATACCGGTGAACTAGGCATTGAACTTGAAATGAATCCAGTTGTTGATGACATTACTGTCAAGATGTTTCTTGATCGTGTAATGCTAGATACTACAACTGGTGAATATATTATTGTCGATCTAAAGACAGGCAAGACTACGCCTACATCTGCATTGCAGTTGGCGTTTTATTCTTATGGGCTACGTAAGATCTATGGTATCAATGCAACTAAAGGATACTATTGGATGGCTCGTAAGGGTGAGTTGTCTGATGCGTTCGATCTTGCTGACTACGATGACAGCAAGATCGAAACGCTTGTTCGTATGTTCGACAAGGCTAGAAAGGAAAACATATTCCTTCCTAACTTCGATCACTGTAAGATGTGTGGACTGACCATGCATTGTACGTGGTTCCAACAACCAAAGGAGAATGATGAGTAGCACAGAAGCACCTATCAGCATCACAGTCAAAACACCAGTTGGTAGTCTTGTTACTGTACGTGCTGAATCAGGCGAGGGCTTAGACAGTATTGTGGCTAATGCACTCGCTGCTATTAGTTCAGCAGTAACTGAGCTTGAGTCTGCAGTACGTGGGACACAGGCTGCCCCATTAACACAGGCATCTAACTTGATTGCCCAGTCATTAGGTGGTCAAGTTATCCAGCAAGATACACCACCTTTTAGCCCAGCCCCAATTGGTGGGGGGCGCACATGTCCACATGGAAAGATGACCAGCATTCAGGGTGCATCCAAGCAGGGCGGTGTGTACAAAGGTTACTTCTGTCCATCAGCGCAAGGTGATCCATCTAAGTGCAAGACTATTTACATTGATAAGTCTAACCCAGAATGGAACACGTTCGTACCTGAGCGCATGAAGTAATGAAAACATTACGACGTTCAATCCGTAAACCAGAAGTTGGAGGGGAGCCTTTACCGGCTCCCTTTCAGGCTTTTGAAAAGGCGGGTATTGTTATACGCCGTGCTGAGGTTACAGTAATTGCTGGCACACCCGGTGCTGGTAAATCATCTGTTGCACTACATATTGCAGCCCGCTTAAAGCAACCAACGTTGTACTTCTCAGCCGATACCAATGCACATACAATGGCTATGAGATTGCTAGCCATGACAGGTAAGATGACGCAGCAACAAGCAGAGATCATGATGAAAACCAGCCCTGATACTGCCGAGTCTATCCTTGCAGAGAACAACCATTTGTATTGGTCGTTTGAACCTAGCCCTACACTTAAAGATCTTGATGAGGAAGTGGCTGCCTTCGAAACTATGTGGGGTAGAAGCCCCACACTTATAGTAGTAGACAACTTAATGGACATTGCAATGGATGGACATGAAGAGTTTTCTGCTATGCGACAGATCATGAAGGAGTTAAAGTATCTTGCAAGAGATACCAATGCTGCTGTGCTAGTGCTGCACCATACGCAAGAAGGATCGCAAGGCTACCCATGCCAACCACGATCTGCTTTGCAAGGTAAGGTAGCGCAGGTACCAGCAATGGTATTAACTGTGGGTCAGATGCCACTGCCTACTGGATTAGACTATTACTTATGTATAGCACCAGTAAAGAATCGCTATGGTAAGGCAGATCAAACAGGCAATACGTACGTTCAATTATCATTTGACCCAGCTTCTATGTACTTAGAAGATGTGATCAGAGATTACAATAGTAATTATGATCAGGAGATGATGGTTGTATGAGCAGTTGCAACATGTGCTCAGCAGTTAACAAGAAGTTACACAAACGTTTGTACCTAGAGTACAAGATCTATGTGTGTACTAAATGTACTATTGAGCATCAAGATCAATTAGATATGGAGAAAGAACTAGCGTGACTGCAGCCAAAGCAAAAGGATCCAAAGCCGAACTGGACATTGTTAAATACTTAAAGCAATGGTTCCCTTATGTAGACAGACGTTTGGCTGGTGCAACGTTAGACAAAGGCGACATTAGTGGAATACCTGGTGTTACTATTGAGATTAAAAACCATGCCAAGATGGACTTGGCTGGTTGGACAGAAGAGTTGTTAGTCGAGATGGCTAACGATAACGCATGGACAGGTGTAGTGTGGCACAAAAGGAAGGGTAGGGGAAGCCCTGCTGATTGGTACTGCACTATGCCCGGACATGTATGGGTAGATTTATTAAGGAGAGCACTTGGACAAACACAGCATTGAAGATTACCTAAACCATATTGGTGCTACTATTCCTGCTAGAGGCAGTGGATGGCGCAAGATGCGCTGTCCATTCCACGATGACAGTAACGCTAGTGCTGCAGTTAACTATGACATTAACAGGTTTAACTGCTTTGGTTGTGGCGTAGCAGGTGATACATACGATCTAATAATTAAAGAGAGAGGCGGTACATTAATTGAGGCTATCGAATTCGCATCGACAATTTCTACTACGGGCAACCCAGCAGTACGCTCTGCACATAGACCAAGCCGAGGCGTATCTATTAACAAGGCAAATCTCGGTAGACGAGGCTCGAATGTTTCACTTGGGAGTGGTCGTAGATCCTCTTCCGGGTCATGAACAATTTCTAGGCAGAGTTGCTATTCCTTATGTTACGCCTAGTGGTGTAGTAGATATTAGGTTTCGTGCGATGCACAATGAAGAGCCTAAGTACATGGGCATGATGGGTGCTAAGACTACAATGTTTAATACTCAGGCTTGTTTTGCTGCAAGCAAATACATCTGTGTAACTGAAGGTGAGTTTGATGCAATCATGATGGGTGTCAAGACACCGCATCCAACGATAGGTATACCAGGTGCTAATAACTGGAAGCCACATTACAGTAGAATCTTAGATGACTTTGATATGGTTATCGTCCTTGCTGATGGGGACAATGCAGGTGCTGAGTTTGGCAAGAAGATAGTTCGTGAACTACCTAATGCCAATGTAATAACAATGCCAGAAGGTGAAGACGTAAACAGCGTCATCATTAAACTAGGGAAAGAGTGGATCGATGAGCGAATCAGAAATTGTATTGCCGCTTGATGAAAGTATATGGGAACACATTGAACACATGGAGGGTAGTATTGGGATCAATGTTTCGGAAACTAAGACGCTGGATCTTCTTGGCGCTTTGTATGATATTTATTTTGTCAGCAAGACCGAGCCTAAAGAAGGGCAAGAACTCCTTATCGGACTAGCAGCCCTGCTAGTGGCTGCCCCTATGGGGCATGCCGAGACCGTCTGGAAAGAACTACAAGTCCGTGAGTCTATGAAGAACTTTGAACTACAAGTAAAGGAAGTACTAGACAATGAAGGAGAATGAGATCGATGTCATCCTTGCAGAACTCAAAGGAATC